>WLWD01002842.1_pt1 | contig 59132 bp, 38 predicted proteins | sample 6712731 | NCBI WGS metagenome assembly WLWD01 (sample SAMN12718690, study PRJNA576275) | sponge metagenome | isolation source: marine sponge | host: Mycale hentscheli | place: New Zealand: South Island, Marlborough, Capsize Point | collected 2014-11-01 | reverse complement strand
AGGGGGGTATAAGACATTTTTGTTGGAAAAATTTTTTTTATTTATTTTTTATTTTTTTATTGTAGATACAGGCTTACTGGATGTGGATCCCAAGTTTCAAGACCATTGGACATTTCTACAGCTTATAATGATTTTTTTTATACACACTAGTTCATTGTTTCAGTTATTGAATCACCGGGGAAAGAACCGTTCACTTTATTTCTTACCGTTACTTTCTATCGATCGACTATTTCTTTGTTTACTGTCAAACCTACGCTTTTTATAGTTCAAAATGAAGCACACAGGAAGTGCTCAGTGACTATAGCAACAAGCAATTGCGTAGTAGAAGTAGGCGGGAGTGCGCACGGCCGATGTTGTTTTTTTTTTGCTTGATTGGAACTTGAACTTGTGTCCGCATGGCTCTCTCTTTATTCTCGTTGTTTCTTGAAACTACGCCTAGGAGAACTTGTAGAAAGCGCCCTAAAGGGTTCCTTGGCACTCAGTGGCAACAACAGTCACCTACTAAACGAAGAAGGATGGATTCAGAGGCTACCCGTCCCTCGGTGAGTAAGACTAAATTATTTAGCTCACCACCTAGGTCTATAGGGTTTACTTCTGAAAGCTCTAGTGCTCTATTGCGCCCAAGAAATAGTAAATCCTCAAGTCCATTGTCAGACAATAGTTCTGTAGCTCTCCCTGATGCTGGTTCAACTGAAGCAGATAAATATTATATACTGGGCATTAGGCTAATGAGAATGGCGGTGGTGAGTCTAGGAATGACATGGCAGAAGCAAATGAACTTGACAATGCAGAGTCAGATCAAAATGATGATGCAGAGTCAAGTGAAAATGATGATGCCAAGTCAAGTGGTTCAGAGGAGGAATCCTCTGAGTCAGATTCTGAGGCTAGTTGCAGTCATGATGATCAGGCTGACTCTGACGGGGTTGGTGTCGGCAGTGACGTCCCATCCAACGATTGGACCGAGCCCCCATCAGATGTTACTGTAACGTTTAATGGAACTTGGTCTAACCAATATATCAAGATAACTTCTAAAACCTTAATTTAGGTCTAAATATTCATTGTATGCAATATTATGCTTTCTTGCAGGCATTGTCAGCTGTCATTACAAGTGTCGTGTTTAACCTCAATTATCTCAAAACTACATTTTCCCAAAGTGGTCATACTTCGGTACATCATAACTTACTCTCACTATTTTTTTATTTTTATGTTTATATATCATCTTAAAGCTCATATTCTACTCTTTAAAATGAATTGATACTTTTTCAAAAAATTATTTTTTTCTTTAGTTATGCAAGTTTTTCTAAAAAAAAATGAATTTTTGGACATTTTTGGACAAAAACAACTATAAAAAAAAAAAATAAGAAGAAATTCCAAAAAGTATCAATTGAATTATGAGATAAAAGTATACTGAATATGTGAAAAAAGTTTGGAGTGTTGAGGATCATGTCTGATGGGGGTTACATCGTACCTAATAGGTAAAGGGTGAGTGGACGATGAAACCGATCACTTTGGGTGGGTGGGGCCAAGTTGATATATCTGTAGTTCATCTTGAAGATGATGCTTTACTCATCATTTTATGACTTGAAGTATGAAAAAATACACATGGATGACTGATTTATGACCAAATAAGCAAAATACCCCAAAAATGCCCAAAAATATCTGTCTATATGCACTACAGATGAATTAGTGATTATGGAATTGTATGTTTCATTTTTTAAGGTCCTACTCAACTTATGCATTCATAATTATTACTTTTAATATGTACCAATCTACATCGCTATTAATACTCTCACTCAATCCTGCTACATAGCTAAGTGAATAATAATAATAATACTAATACTAATATTAACACTAATAATAATAATAATAGTAATAAAATGAGTGACTACAATGACGAAGGACAAAAATTATTTTATATAAGTGTTTTAACATGCCTTCAAAGATAAGTTGTCAGGGTTTTTTTTGGATGAATATGTAAAGTCATCCAAACAGAAGTTGTCAGGCCATATCTGGCCATGTACTCCAAGGCTGTCTTCTGCTAGCAATCTCTGTTGACATTTCTTATTGGCTTTACCAACTGCTATGTGGGGGTGGGGCACTGGCCCCTATGTATAGCTGTTCTATTTCTACATTGACAAATGTTTTTTTCTATATTTTCTGTTTATGTCCAAATACCCAGGAACTCTGTGGATCACTGCTGTCAGCCTTGTGGAAGAGAACTCGTGATAAACACAGCAAGGTCACATAATTAAGTATAATACCATAGCTATTATGAACATTGTCTGATTGTTCGGCAACTACTATTTTAGTACTTTCATAAACATTTTAATTTTAGTGATGATTTTGATATCCCTACAGCATCGTACATTAGTCAAGTGAAAAAAAATCTTGTAAACTAGTCTGACTTAAACAATGATCACAAATAAGCTGTGAGCAAATAGAATCAAGCTATAGACTCATCAGGTTTTGCATTCTAGCACTGTCAGCTTCTACTTGGTTACCCTCTACCTCAACTCAAACTGTGTATGTGCTGTACCTGCTGGAGGCCAAGGGAGCCTGGGCCCCCCCCTAACCCCCCACCCCCTACCCTCCACGTTCGAGCTAAGTTTTTGAAAAATTATAATATACAAGGGTACCAATACAGCAATTTTATTTGTGCTTGCAAAATTATGCTCTTCATTTATTAATAATGTCCAAATTATTTATAAACTTTAACAAGCTTAATAAGTTTTGACCCAATATATTTGGGCCCCTCACCCATCAATAGCACTGGAACCTATTCAGTATTGTAGATTCTCACCACCACAGCTTGACAACTACTTACACTGCTTTAAAATTACACCCTTTCCCCTACTAAAAGCACAAAATACGTTTGTTGCATAGTTTATCTTATAAGAACTTAAAGTGTATTTTTATGTGATTGAAATTTTTGACCCATAGGGTGCAGGAAAAAGTTAAGAGTCTGATAGATGGAGTGTGGTGTGATTGCAACTTGGCAGATAGGCTGACATTGATAAGCTCAGTATACCCACTTGAGACAGGAGAGACCGCTCTATTAGGTCACTGCAATCAGTAAGTCCTCAGTCTACAGGATTTCACGCTGTTATTAGGCTGACTCAGGGTGAAAATCTCTCAGAATCCAGAAGAAAAAAATCACGAAGACTACCTTTTGTCTGTGACTAAATCTAAAGCTGTGGGCCTGTCTTAGAAGATGTTCCAGAGTTTTCTGATCTCAGACTCTATGATGGACCAGTTCTCTAGTCTGGACCACAACCGGGTGGAGCCCCAACTCCAGCTCAGGTACCTACTGAGACTAGTCACACAGAGAATCCAACAAGATGGGAGTGTGGGGGACAAGTTGCTGAGCCTTCTAGAGAGCTGCGGAGAACATTTGATTTGTGAGTTTGCGAGAAGGAGTATGTCAGGAGAAGCACAGTCTGAAGTCACAAGAGAGAATGTAGTTTAGGCCCAGAGGACATGTTGTGGATACATATTAGAAGTCCTGTCAGAAGCTAGTCACAAGTGGGAAAACATAGCTATTGCTTTAGTTTTGCGTACTTGCTGTGGTGGAAGCAGCAGTGAGAGAACCAAGTAGGCTGCCACCAGAGTGTCAGAGAGTGCTTACACATTTCTTTCATAGGCCCTTAGCTAGCCAGCTGCTGCTGTTTAAAGCAGAACAGAAGGTTCACAAGAGTTAAGTGTGGTAGTTGTACTCAAGCATGACACTGAGAAACACATGCTCAGACCAGCCATTATATATAAAACCAGTCTGGACATGCTCAAAGAAAGTCTGGTGACACAGGAAAAGAATGATGCAATGGGAAATGGGAGATAAATGGAATAAGTAATTAGCTAGTACAGAAAACAATAGAATAATAAGGCATGCTAATAATCTAATAATAATGTGATGTGTTCAGTGCTTCTAGTGGGAGTGTTCAGGGGTGTGGTTTACAGGAATGTGGTAGGTATTCTACCACACTTGCCAAAGAAAGAACATTAAAGGAGAGGACAATATCATTAATCTTAGTAATGTGTTGGATGTTTGGTTGTCTGAGGCAGTACTAAACCTCCTACTATCAATGCACTCACACAAGCTCTGAACAGTCAGTTAGTGGGACAAGGCAGACTATCTATGGAGCTACAGAAGCAATTCAGAGTAGCTAAATCACCTGAAGAAGTTAGCTACAATAAAATAAGCGATACCTCTAGTTTACCTTTCACAATCATTCGTCAGAGTCCTCGTAAAGTAGAAGTAGAAGATGGCAAGTCCACACTCCTCCTAGTCCAGGCTAGTCACAGAGAGAATGTGTTTTACCAGTGGAACAAGAATGGCCAGCCATTAGGTGACAAGCACATGTGTACTGGTATCCATGACGACATACCCCTCATTAACCACACCCACCAGGGTACAGGAGGAGAGTACACATGCTGTGTCAGCAGTGAGGAGAAAGAAGTAGTGAGTAACAAAGTCACCTTGACTGTCCTTTATCCTGATGAAAAGAAAGCACTTCTAGATTTATACTCTGTAAACACACGAGTCTCAACAAAGTGAAGACGACTATTATTATTACAATATTACCAGACACACCGATGATAACAGCAGATGTGCTGAGGAATTATCAGACAAAACAGAGAAAGTAGAGTATGAAGAAGTTTTCAGGGCATACAGAAGTGTAGCACTAGTATTAGTAGAAGGTCGTCCAGGCAGTGGGAAGACTACTCTAGTCCACAAACTTATCAAGGACTGGGCAGATAGGACTGCTTTAGTTCATGCTAAACTAGTGTTTCTAGTTTCTCTTCGTTCTTTATGTAGCGACCAAGGAGATACTCTTTTCTCTCTACTAAAACCATTATATTCCAGTAGTGGGGCCAGTCTTGAATCTGTGATCTCCGCTACAGAGAAGAAGAACGGACAGGGAGTGTGCTTTGTGTTTGATGGACTAGATGAGTACCATCCTCAAGTAAAAGACAAGAGAGTCGTGTTTAGACTTCTCCACAAGTCTTATCTTCCTCTAGCTATGGTCATTGTGTCCTCTCGTCCAGGAGCCCTAGCTAGACTGAGACAGGAAGTAGTCACACAGCACATAGAAGTGTTCGGGTTCACTAAAGAGCAAATCTACGAATACATCAACAAGTTTCCATTTGGCTCACATTCAGATTCTTCATTTGGACCAGCTAAGCTAAAGGAGTACCTAAAGTCACATCCTAATGTGCTAGACATGTGTTACTTACCAATCCATGCAGCCATCATCTGTTTTGTGTACCAGACAAAGAAAGGATATCTTCCTCACACAGACTCAGATTTACACAGAGTTCACCAGATCTATGATATTACACCATCTCAAGCAAAAAGACACAGAAGTACAACTTTATTCTTTACAGGAACTACCTGATAGTGTTTGTGATAGCTTCAGTAAGTTGTGTCTTCTTGCCTTTAACATGACTTTAGAAGGTAAACAGTCTCCATGAGGACTAGTGTCTTCACAGATTCTTACTTCACGTGCATTCATAACTTGGTCTCTAGGTCTAGTCACTTGTAATCGCACAGCCCAACTTTATGGAATCAGCACATCCTACATGTTCCTCCATCTGACACTGCAAGAATTTCTAGCAGCATATCACGTAGTCAACACAGAGGGAGAGGAGAAAAGAGTGTGTGTGTGTAGGTGTACACGCTCACATTAAGGGCCTATGGTGTGCCCCCGTCAGTGGTAGAGGATTATCTGCCATTCCTGAATAACATGCTGGGACTTGTGAGAGGCAATGTCTACTACAACCTCATGAACTTGTATCGTTACCTGGCGTGCATGCCTGTGGGGGACACCTCCAGCTACATGAACACTATGATGGGGGTCAAACAGGTCAGTAGGTAAAGGGTAGCATGAACACAATATGGGAGTCAAATGTTCCAGCGGGGTAACGAGTGGGTATGTAAAGAGTATAGTATTTTTCCTGGTCATTATGATTCCATATATGAACACAATGATAGTGTCAACTACTTATGTTATAACTGGATTTAGCCAAGGGGATCAAATTGAGTGGGTAAAGGGTAGCACACATTGTTGTTGTTGCTGTTGTCGTTGTGTGTATGCCATATGTGTGTGTGAATGTTACTACACATGTCTACATGCAGGAGCTGACCCCTAACCTGCAAGCTCAGCTTGGTGAAATTAACAAGACGGCGCCTAAATATAGCATCTTCACCAAAATGAAGGTTATTTATTATTATTATTATTTATTATTATTATTATTATGATTATTATTATTATCATTATTTTTATTATTATTATTATTATTATTATTATTATCATTATCATTATTATTATTATTATCATTATTATTATTATTATCATTATTATTATTATTATTATCATTATTATTATTATTACTACTACTATTATAATTAAATTATTATTATTAAACTTCACTAAGTAGCCAATACAGATTTTCCTGCATAAAATTTTCTTCACACTCCTTGATTTATTGTCTTCTGTTTTCATCATGTACACTGCAGGTGTTGGTGAGGATGTTGCATACAATTCACACTAATGACAGCCATGTGGATTGTTTCTTCCTCAATTTCAACCGTCACTTTGGAGATGCCATGGCAACAAGCTTCAACAAGCTGTCACTGCAGGAGCAAGTTGATTATGCTGAACTTCTTCACAAGGTGAGGTATGGCTTGAGTTAGTATTTTTACCTTTGCATGGTCTTGCAAATAAAGGTCTAAGTTGTTTTTCCACCATGTTTTGATTCAATGCTTCAATGATGACCTTTACCCATTATAGGAAGTGCTAGGTAAATGGGCGTAATAGAGGTGTCTGGATAAAAGGGGATTGAGTGTAATCATTTGTCTTTTGGGCTGCTACCATCCATGATCTGTCTCCTCCACTCTCTCTAGTTACTCTCTCATACTGCACATGTGTGTTGTTCCCCTCAACAATATTGCTCTTCGCTCCTAACTCACATCCTCTTGCTCTCCCTCTCTCTCTCTTGTGGTTACCTAGGTGATGCGGAGAGCACGGAGCCAACCAAGAGTCTGACGAGAATAGCCGAGTACATTGACAGCCACGAGGAACGGGAGGCGTTGAGGGTGTGGTTTATTGGAGAAAAACAGGAAGTGCTGGACATGCTAGCAGTCGCTGTAGGGAAGTCGCAGGGTGGTGAAGATATGAGGGTGACGAAGTAAATGTGTGTGTGGCATGTGTGTGTATGTGTGGTATGTTTGTGTGTGCGTGTGTGTGTGTGTGTGTGGTGCTGAACTACACCTTACCAGAGTAAGAAATCTGAACCTATCAGGAAATGACATAGATGCTCAAGGTGCAATACAAGTTATAACTGTATTGAAAGACTGCCACAAACCAATGCATGTGAATCTTAACAAAGGCCCACATGGTAAGAATGACTCAGATGGTTTTCATTTTTAAGGATTAGTTTATGATGCTGATCCTGTTATGATAGATAATCTAGTCACAGTAGCAAAACTGTTCAACCAAAATATAGACCTTCATTTAGAATCCAAAATAATTACAGTATCATTCAACAAGCAGTGCTCTGATTACACCATAGTTTACAAGAACTCACCACGAAGTTCAACTCATCCATATATATACTTTTTTTTTTCAGAATTAGTCAATCAAGTAAATTGACTTATTACTAGCTAATGGACAGAGGGTGAGCATTAAAAAGGTAAGAAATTTCTGTTGTACTCACAAATTCGATTAACTAGCTAAAACTGTGAAGGTTTTGAAGGCTATGGAGGAAGTATTCTATCCACACGGTAACTCAATTATAGTACAAAGTTCCTCAGAAATCTTACTATGTATGACATAAGCCATCAGCTGGTCTAAAGGCTTTGTTCACTAAGCTACCTTAATTACCTATCTGTGTTAATTATTGCAAACCATATAAAATGGCAACCTCAACTTTTTCATAGTATTGCATCCCTTGACAACTTCTCAGCAAGTAATTGTTCGCACAACCTCTGATAAAAGAAGAAACTATGGATCGTATGTCCTATGTACAGGGTCTGGAACTGATTGAGCCCAGTAAAAGACTACTTGGGTATGCAGGTGAAACCCCAAGGAGTGAGCTGGAAATACCTCAGAGTGGTAAACCTGAAGGCTACGTTGTCGCTGGAAGTGTGGTGGCATTTACTGAAGCTCTATCTGGCCAGAGTAAAGCAGACATCCTCAATGGTCTCCTCATCGCTCAGCTGGCTGCTGACAGAAAATAGAAGAGAGAAGTTGAAACTGAAGGATGGTACGATTTCTACAAGACAGTGCTGGGAAACATCGGCATTGTCATTCAGTCCTTTGAATTCACTCGATACAAGAGCTCTGGTTCAGGATTCACGATGGATGAAGTAGTGCTCGAAATCATTGCAGCTGCAGCCACAGGCGATGAGCTGCAGGTGCTCCAAGCCTCACTGAATGCTATGCGGACTGGAAAACAAAGACCACAGAATTGTCCTATTTGAATCCCATAGCAGCAGTGATGAAGGTGGAAATTTCCAGTGTGGACCTTGCACCATGGCAAGGAATGGTGATGTCACAGCCAGCATTGGCGCCCTCCACTTCAAACCATCAGAGCACTCTGGAAGCTTCTTTTTCTTCCACTGGAGTTCCAGCAGCATTTCTTTGTACAAGGGAACACTGAAGTCTGTTCTAAATGTTGAAGTGTATAGCCTGGTTCGGCAAACAATCGTCCAAAGACTAGGCTCACATGCTCAAACATTTGTTCAGAACCAGGACATTGGATTCTAACTGACAGGAATATAAACAGAACTGGACTGGGCTTGAACTTAGAGGCTAATTGAGCAATTTTAATAGGAATGGCGATTATGCCCAACTATAAAATTTACAATAATAAAAATCTTTCAATACATAGACTGTAGAGTTTGAACATTTATTTGCATAGCTATGCCTTGTTAGAAGCATATCCTAACTTCTGTGTAACATATAAAGCTCGCTTATAACTGCCTTATAAATATTATTCTAGGTATTGTTTGTGTGGAAAGTAGCAACTTTTAGATTTTTTATAAATATTGAGATCATCAACAAGTATGTAATGGTAAAAACTACAATGAAAACTATATCTTTTCACTGGTTCTTTTTTTTTTAATAGCAGTACCCCACTGCTTTAGTAAGTGCCTAACTGGACCTACAGTGATAGAAACTTATATGTTGACATTGTTTTATTAATTAGATTAGCAAGTGGCTATTAATGTGCTAGTGAAGATTTTACATATTCCACTCCTTTCAGAGTGTTGTAAGTAGCTCTTTGATTTGTAATTCTGACATGCACTCCAAAATAAACTAACCCTTCATATTATGAGTTATTGGTCTAAAATACTCTATAGTGTAACCACCTAGGCTACTGAACACTACACCGACCAGCTATCTAGCTGGATTTTAATGGATTATATTTCAGACACTTCATCTTTTACTCACACAGAGAGCACACACAGAGACTGAGCATGCTCACAACAAAACCACAACATGAATACACTAAAACAATGAATATGATTAATGACAACTGTTACAATAGTATGATTATTTTCTATATTTATACTACTGTTCAATCTAACAATGTCTTTGTGGCAAATCAATTAGAATCCAATGTCCAGGTTCTGAATAAATGTTTGTGCATGCGAACCAAGTTTTCTGATGATTTGTTGACGTACTTGGCTATAAACATCCACATTCAGGATACTCTTCTGTATTCCTTTGTATAGAGAGACACTTTTTGAGCCCCAATGGAAGAAGAGGAAGCTTCCAGTGTGATCCGAAGACTTGAAGTGGAAGGCACCAATGGTGACAGCAACATCACCATTTTCTGCCACAGTGCAAGGTCCACACTGGAAATTCCCACCCTCAAGACTGCTGCTGTGTGTATTAAATAGAACCACCCTATGGTCTTCAGCTTCCAGCTTCCGCATAGCATCCAGTGCAGCTTTCACTACTGCCATTTGATTACCAGTGGCAGCTGCTGCAAGGATTTCCAGCACTACTGCATCCATTTTGAACTCTAAGTCTGAGTTGTTGTATCGACTAAACTCAAAGGACTCTATGACAAAGCCAATGTTTTCCAGGACAGTTTTGTAGGAATCATACCATTTATCAGTTTGAACTTCTCTGTCAAATTTTCTTCCTGCAGCCAGCTGAGCGATAAGGAGACCATTGAGAATATCTGCTTTATTTTGACCTGAGAGAACTTCTGTAAATGCCACCACACCTCCAGCAACAACATAGCCTTCAGGCTTGCTACTTTGTGGTATTTCTAGCTCGCCCTCTGCAGAGGCAATTCCAAGAAGTTTTTCATTTGGTTCGATGAGGTCTAAACTTTTTACATAGGATATGCGATCCATGTCTTCTTCCGTATATATTTTTACTTTCCACAACCTTTCAGGTAGAAGATTACAAGGATATGATGGCACTGACAAGCTGAACTTATTATTATGTGGTTTATATAATTGCATGCAACAATGGTTTCTGGTTCACTATTGAAAACACTTATTGATGAAACAGAATCAAAGAAATTGTTAATAAAACTAAATGTGGTATAAACATTTGCACTCATAGCTACCTCAATAAAACAAATTTTAACACAATAGCTTTCACTTGTAAGGGAAGCCTTCCATTCTTCTATAACCATCAAGTTGAAAAACAACAGCTGAAATATAATAGGACTGAATAGCTGAGAGTTGTCCGATGTATTGCCAGAGAAACCTACAACTACTGAAATTTGTAATATGAATTGCTTGCTTTTGTTAACCGCTAAATTCTATTCAAGTCAACCAAAGTTTATCATACAGAAGCCAAGCCCAGTACTGCCAGTTCTCTATAGAGCCAAGTATAATTTAGTGACAAGCGATGTTAAAATGAATTTTTGAAAAACGAAACAATAGCTAGCTATACACATGTCATGTTGTCTTCCTGACATTTTCAAGCAATTTGTTAGTCAATAACAAGTCTAGTGGAAATAATCGAACAGAATAATTATCATTTTGCTAGATTTTTTTACTTCACAGGCTCTACTAAGGTAAAATTCTATACCCAGGCAAAGCTAGTCTCGCATAGCCAGACCCTTTACCAATCACAATGGAGGAAAGGCTCTGATCAACTGACATAAAGTACATGCAAGTTGTGTTTGCACCATCAGGAAACTAGAAGATTGCGGTAAGTTCATGTGGATATGGTCTAATTAATATTTTAGCAACTCATTTTTTTTGCTCCTGCTTCATGATTTGAATTCAATGTGCTCGCACTAAGGTTAGACCACTCCACCCATGCGTTACCACATTGCTATTGTCTTCTTCCCACCCTAATTAGCTGGGGGAAACTGCACAACTTGCTCTATGTATGTTAGTTGACCAGACCCTTTCTTGCATTGCAATTGGTATAGGGTTTAGCTATGCGAGACTAAAGGTGAAGCCCACCCCACTCCACCCCCCCATAATTGAAGGTAAAGGGTTGGCTATGCATGACTCGGATATCTCGGACAGCTACAACACCTGTTGAAGGAAAGAGCAAGCCAGTTGGAAGAAGCTTTGATCTGATTGCCAAATAGGTATATAGTCACAGGATTGCTAGACCAAAATTAGGAGATATATATTATACTGTAGAGGTGTACCACAATCACTGGAATTAGCTGTACATGTCTTGCTATAGTTTCAGAGAATTAGCTAGTAATTGTTTTCTCAAAAACAACAACAAAAAATAAATAAAAACAAAAACAAAATATCACTGACCATCATCCCAACAAGTTAGTAGTCTCATTAACCAGCTGTTCTCCTTCCCCTGTGCCACGTCCCTTTACACGCGGAAAATGGCTGGTATACAAGACTAACAAGTTAGTCCCCCCTGAATGTCTCTACCACTATAAATGGATATCTTGTAATCCAGGAATCACAAACAACAGACGGCTCAATGACAAGATCTTGAAGGAGTGTTGAGCTGACTCAATCTGAAGCCACATAAGCAATGCATGTTATAGCTAACCTGCAAAAAAATTATAATGTGGCTGAATTATTGAGGCATTATTAATTACTATAGCTGTACTATTTATCTTGAGATTACCTTTGTTGGGGCAGGGTAAGGATAGGGGTGTGGGTAAGGAGAAAGAAAGAAGAAAAACAAAAAAATAGAGTGTTGAAAGGGAGTGATTAGACAATTAAAGATAAATATCTCTTATAACATTCACGTCTTTAGCCCATTAGCTCTTTAGCATATTGTACCCCTATCCTCACCACTTCCCCCACCCCTATCCTCACCCTGCCCCCACCCCTATCCTCCCCTACACCCACTCCTATCCTCACCACTGCCCCACCCCTATCCTCACCCTGCCCCCACTCCTATCCTCACCCTGCCCCCACTCCTATCCCGACCCTGTCCCACCCCTATCCTTCCCTGCCCCCACCCCTATCCTCAATTCTTTCTTTTCTTTTTTGTGCAAGAATTTTTGCCACAGCATGACTTTGTCATAATCATCTCATACAACAGATTATTAGTTTATTTGATTTTCCAACTTGAGTTATATAACGGGATTTAATTGCACATTTCGGGACCTACACGATTTCACTTGGCTATATCAGAAGGTTTATATACCCAAACATCAACATGAGAGATGTTCGGGATCGAACCCTTAGCTGCCTCAACAACTATACCAATACATTTTATTTCATTATTAACATTATTTATTCACGCATGCTCATTTATTCTTTTATTTGTGTACCGTCGATCATCGTCGATCATCGTGCATCGTCGATCTTTCATTTTTTGTTTGTATATATCACCTAGATTACTGTCATTCACCTTAGTTACAAGTTTTATCTCTTATTGTGCATACCACCTGTTGGTCAAGCAAGATTATTCTACCTACTTGGTAATATTAAATATCAGGTCAGTCTCTCAGCTAGTGGACAACCTATATTCAGAGGATCCAGTCAACGGGAGAACGAGGAGAGATTTACGACCTCTGTCTCTATTTTCTCGTATAGAATTCTTCTGACGGAGTCAGGTCGTCGAGTTGACTTTCTTTCTGGAACTCTGACGTTTCCATACTCGCTAGTGGGTCTTCACTGCACTAATTACTTTGCTTCTCTTTAGTGTAGTGCGCGTCAACAGACTACGCCGGGATCAAATCCTCAACTAGCTGGATAGTCCCAAACTGGCTATAATGTCCTATTTGAGTTACTACACAGAGGATATGGCATCTTTCTTTTAAATTAATGCATTAAACCCAAATACACTGGGACAAGGTCAGTCAGCAACATTTCATGTCATTATTATATTCAAAGCAGCAGGAATTGAGTAGCTATGCATAAAAAAATACACATGCTATAGAAACCTTACAAGATAATCTATAGCTAAAACTACACCTATGTGTTCTACAAGTATAAGTCCACTTTTGGAGTCACTAATATCTAATTCATGGGGTTACACTTAACCACTTTATCAGCCTAAATCACCGATATCAAGGTTTGCAACATAGTCGCCAGCATGATCATCGATCTTTTCATGGATTTTTTGACGAACTGTGCCATACACACTAGCATCCAGTACACACTTCTGTGTGGCCTTGAAGAGAGTAATATTTTTGGAATTCCAGTGGAAAAAGAGAAGACTTCCGGCATGCTCATCGGATGTGAAATAGAAAGCTCCAATGGAGATTATTTACCAAATTCTATTCCAGCTCATCAAAGGGGCCATGAAGAATGAAATGCCTTGCTGTATTGCTCTTTTATGTATTTATAATATTTTTTGTTTTTGTAGCTATTTAGCTAAACCATATTATAAACAATAACTATTACATCTTGAAACTAGTATGGCCCACGTACATATGTTCCAACTTATCAAAAATTATACTTCAAAGACAAACCAATAATTACCACACATCTCTAATTAGAATAGCAACACCTTAACTACTCTCAAACAATGCTGGAATTGTATTGTTAATTCTTTACAGTAAGTGAGTAGTTCTGCATTGAAAATTGTACTTTATGACAGCATTGTGTGTGCCCAGAAGTGACATGAAAGCTATTAGTGAGCAGATAACCTTGCATATGTTCAACACCACAACATGTTTTGATTACAAATATATATATTATATATAATATAGTACATATTACATGAGTCAGACTGTGATTTGGCGAAATATTCAAGAGCAGGCTAATTTATTTTCACTTGCCAAAGGCAGAGGGAAAAATAAAGCCTGAGAGTGAAATATCTAATCATATCACTCTGACAAGTGTAATAAGTGGTTTATTTCATGATAGATATCTTCACTGAAGTAGTTTGTACTATAAGGGTTGGTAACTGGTGAGAAGTTGGCCTTAAAACTCTCCTGGGGCTCCCCTCCACCCCAGCAGATATTTTAGCAGCTGCTCTAGGAGAGGCTACATTAGAGGAAGGTAGCTGTAAAAACCCAGAACACTGGCAAGCCAGGCCCAGTTTTCTATAACTACTAGGGTAATAAAAAATAAATAAATATATATATATATATAATCATATATATATATAATATATATATAATATATAATATATATACATATATAATTATATTATAATACTTATTACATGAATCAGAGTATGATATGGGGAAATATTTCACGAGCAGGCTAATTTATTTTCACGAGCCAAAGGCTAGTGAAAATAAAGCCTGAGAGTGAAATATCTAGCACTCTGACAGAGTGTAATTAGTGGTTTATTCCACACTAGATATCTTCACAGGAGTATTATTTTGGTAACCCACCAGTGTAAAGTTGGCGAAAACTCACTAGGGGCTCCCCACAACCCAGCTCCACTAGAGTAAAGGTAGCTGTAAAAACCCAGAAAACTTGGGTTGCTATAACTACTCCGGTAATGAGCTTGCGCAATACAGCCATGAGATAACGCCATGAGATATCGTGGAATATCTCACGGGTCATGTACCTAAAAATATTATTGTGAAGATATCTGGAATAAATATATATATTATATATTCCACACTAGATATCAGAATGTTATTTTTAGGTACTGACTCAGAATTCACTTTATCATAGTGTTACGTCACAGCTGTATTGCAAACTCATTACCCTAGTGGTTATAGCAACAGAGCCTGGATCAGTATTCTGGGTTTTTACAGCTATTTTCCTCTAGTGAAGCCTACTCTACCTGGTTGAGCAGCTGGGTATGGGAAGCCCTAGAGAGTTTTACCTGGCAACTTTACACCAAGAGTTACCAACAAAATACTTCAGTGAAGATATCTAGCATGGAATAAACCACTTATTACACTCTGGCCAGAGTGATATGGCTAGATATTTCACTCTCAGGCTTTATTTTCACTCACTTATGGCTCTTGAAAATAAATTGCCTGATCATGAAATATTTCGCCATATCACACTCTGACTCATGTAATAAGTAATAGTTATGCCATAACCCCGATGTTGCCATGGCATAACTGTTTTATACCATAGTTGCTGCTACTACTACTCTCTCATATCCACCTATATGGGACCAGCCCTACCACATATAACTCTCCTGCCGCTCTCATACCACAGGAATTTACCACAGGAATTTACCACAGCTAGCTGCTTTACTGCTTACTGCTGAGCAGCCCAGGTAGAGTTAGATCTGGAGATAACAGCTGGCAGCTACAATGCTAAAGTAAACTTGCTAAAGTAAACTTGCTAAAGTAAACTTTCTGGCGTGCTTCAATTGAATTTTAATTGAATTTTAATTTTGGGCTGGAAACAGGAAGAATTCACTTGACACGCACCGGGAAAATATCATAGCCCCAAGGCACCGGGAAAATATCATAGCCCCAAGAAAAATCACCGGGAAAATATCACTTTTAATCCATGGGTGTTACCGCAGCAACCATGGTATAAGTACTAATATATATATAATATATATATATATATATATATATATATATATACATATATATATTATTTACTAGTAAAAAATAACATTAAAATGTGGATTTAGGGTTTCCTACAAAGTATATGGGAAGTAGCAAAGTCACAGTTACTCTATAAGCAAGATCACTTGCTACTCCATGTGATGATTCTGTATTCCCAAATGTTTTCTTTTTTTGTTTAATATTTTAAGGTATCATTGAAAGAGTGAATGATTAAGGGATATAGATCGGGCCTGCCAGATTATGCTCGAAATTTTTAGAATTATTATTTTTCTTATTCTAAAAAATGGAGTTATTATTCATATAATTATTCTAGAAATTTTCTTATTATTCTCTTATTATTCTAATTAGAAATAAGTGAAATAGTGCTGATTGCAGTAGCTAGCTGTATAAAGTTGGTACGTTATGAAATGAATAAATAAAACTATCAGTCTCTTACTGAATTACTCAATATGAAGGATTTTATATAGCTAGCTAATTTTTCAGTGAAATCCTTGAGCATCCCTGTAAAAATGTTCAATGGGTGGAAAAAGCATGCTCTGCTGCAGTTGAAAAAAGTTTAATAGTGAGAAATATTACCAAATATTTGGGAAGATGTGGATTACGGCATTAAAGAATATTATTATGCCCGGCAGTGGATGCACTATCTCTTCTCATATTCGTAGGTCGGTTGGTAATAATTTACATTTTTTGTCAATTCTAATGCACCTTTGATTGAGTTGCTCAAGAATAGAAACCATTTAGCATAATTTTCTAGATGACTTGCTGACTCTGAGCCTGAGCTCTCTCCCACAATTTCAAAAAAAACTTTCATTTTAGAAATACAATAACAGAGTGGCTAACACTAATCTAACCCAGCTGCCTTTAATCAAGTAATGGAGATCTACCTCATAACCACATTTCTACATGTTTATGTCCTTCTTTATAGCAGAAAAAGAGAAGGGAAAAAAGCACTATTGATTTTCTTATATAATTCAGGATTATATAGACTGATTATTCTCATTTTCCCATTATTATTCTTTTAAATGCTTTATTCTAGAATTATTCCACTATACTATTACATGTCTATTATTCCAGAAAAAATGCCAGCATAATCTGGCAGGGCCTAGATATAGAATCATCACAGATGTGTTCAGGTTTTGTTCACTAAGAAAGACAACGAGCTTAAAACAAGATAATTTATTCGTAGGTTGCTAAGAGTCACTAATACTGTATAAATTCATGTTTAAATGTTGTACTTATATTCTAATGAAGATTCTTGAAGCCGAAACGTCTTGCTATTATTAAATTGAATACTACTAGTGGTGTGCTTGAGCACAAATGGCGAGCGAGCCTAAAGACTGTACTATTTTTATATGAATGATTTTGACTTCTAACACTGAAGCTACTGAATATAAGGTCCAGTTTTTTAATTTACCATACAGGGTAAAGGGATTTCAGTGCCATAGTAACAACTCTCTGCAACTGCTTGGAAGGAAAACAACAACAAAACAATACACGTTATTTAAAAGTTTTTTTTGTGATATTCTTTAGCTAAGTAGTGGTTGTAACACACAATGCTTTGACACAACTGGACATGCACCTACACAGACTTACCTTCGCAGTAATCTAGTGAACAATGTATTTTCAAGTAAATACTGTTGTGCACGGCTTATAACCATAACAAAGAGCGCATTGACTTATCACCGCCACTAACTCGAATAGAAAAACTGCACTCGCAAAACAAGAAGCAACGGTAAACAATTCAATTTCTAGGGTGATACGGGTACTGATCGCTAAACCAGAGGATTCTGTTTAGTGCAATTTGGGACGGGGTCGAACGCCGAGCAAACACAAAAATACGGAGGGTCAAAGTACAAAATGACATACGTACGTCCATATATATAAATAAACATCCCCGATTTTCGATTGTGTTACCCCTGTAAGTGTCTCGCTCGCTACGCTCGCTCGCCAACAATAAGTTCAGAAATTATTATTATGTTAATTTAGTGTTAATAATATTAAGAATATAATAATAATCAGTAAAATAATGTGTTCAGCTTATATATATATATATATATATACAAATGATCAATATAATAGATGAATTTATCAGTAAAGTAACTAGAAATGTGCCCATAGGTAATAATAACTGACAAAGTTGTTGATAGTTGAACTTGAATATATCTATCATGTGTTCTTACATTAATTAGGGTTAGTAAGTAATATGAAAAATTATTTAAAAAAACCATTCAGCAGGGGAGGATCCAGGGGGGGGGGGGGGAGGCGAGGGGACCAAGACCCCCCTCCCTCCGAACCAAGGTTTGAAAAATGATAGTGGACACGGGATAGTCAAATATGTGTATAGGACAACTCCATGCAAATTTGTTCTCTTCATAGATAAATAAATGTTCAAATCATTTACATACTGTATTAAATTTCATATATTTTTGACCTAATATATCATTTGGGCCCCTCCCCATCATTGGCGCTAGACCTGTCCCTGTATATATAGGGTAAGGGTTGCTAAGAGATGGTAATAGGTAAGAGACATCTTCACAGGTAAGGGTCAGTAAGAAAGCGATGTTATATAATAGGTGGGGTTAATCAGAAAGATGTGTTTATAGATAAGCATCACAAAGGAGATGTGTTCATGGTAGATACGTTTGTATAAGGTTAACTTAAACTAAAAATCTAAGGGAGGACATTGATATGCGAATGCTGAAAAAATAAACAACAAGCTATGATCAAGTCAAACAAATAATGATTGCAATTCCGTTTCAAAGCACAGTGTCGTTATTCTACTGTTGTGAGTGGTGACAATGAAAAATGTTTCTGCTAATTTTTTTTTATGGGAGAGAGGAGGACCATTATAAGAGGGCTGAAACGTTGAAGGAGGGGGGCACAGGACCCCAGTGCAGCTGTGGTTCCTCTGCCTAGAGATGTACAATTGCACCAACTAACAACAATAAATAGTCCGCTAACTATTGCACTACCAAGAATGCTATCAAGTCACTCTTCATCTAAGCACCCATTAAGTCATGATTTTGGTAGAAACCAATGTCCAGTGATGCTACAAACTGAACAGCTTTGTTTCCTAGCTTGTCAACAACAGCTTGACGAACTTTGCTGTAGACTTTGGTATTTAGGATAGCTTGTTGAGTTCCCTTCTACATGGTGACACTGGCAGACTCCCAGTGGAAGAAAAGAAAGCTTCCAGTGTGCTCAGGAGATGATAACTAGAAAGCTCCAATGTTGATAGCAATATCTCCGTTTTTTGCCAAATTTCCAAGACCTTCATCCTTGGAATGTTTATCAAAAAGTGCAAGCTTACTATCGTCACCTGCCAGGCTGCCCAAAGCAGACAATGATGCTTTTAAGATAAGCAGTGGGTTACCAGTTACTGCAGCTCCAATAATTTCACTACAGAGTCCATTTTGAATCCTGCCCCAGATGCCTCGTACTTACTGAATTGAAATCCTTGGATGACAAAGCCAAGGTTTCCCAGTACTTTTAGTAGGCATACCAGTCTTCTGTCTCAACTTCTCTTTAAATTTTACATCAGCTGCTAATTGGGCAATCAGTAAAGTATTCAGAACGTCGACTTTGTCCTGACCACTGAGTTCTTCAGTGAATGCAACTACACTCCCAGTGACCACGTATCCTTCAGCTTTTTTATCTTCGGGTATTTCAATTTTACCACTTGCTTCCCCTAATCGCTTCACTTTTGGCTTGTCTAGTATAGTTTCAAAGATCCTAAATATGCTTTTACTTCTTCCGGAGGAATCGCCATTGCTTCTTTCTGAACTTTTTATTTAAAATATTCAAGGACACTGGATCATGTACTCCTTTTATATCTGTTTGGAAGTATTGAACTACTCTTTAAATAAAAACTCAACCTTAAGTATATTTAAGAATATGTCATCTTTCCAAATATGAGTGTCATTCATTTTAAACGATTTTGAAGCTCTACGTTTTCTTTTCATAAAACATTTCTTTTAGAGTGTTTAGTACCGTCCTTTAAATTATACAAGTCAAAAATGGTTTCAATGATGGTTTTTCTTTTGTTTTTACTTTTTCTTGTTTTCTATTGTACTATGAATAAATGGAAGTTGTGGTTACTATCATAAGTATGGATTCAATGTAAGCCTCTTTCAACTGCAGTTCCACTGGGAGTTTGATGGCCAACTTACAGTGAGATAAAATGGATTATATAAAGGCTGTTGCGATTTGTGTCTTGTCAGAGGAAAAACAAACACTAAAAAAGGTCATCAAAGGAATCATTGTATTCAGTGACAAACATTGTCAGCTGATGAAATCATACTCTAGACAGCTTGCTTCATGTCCAGCTATCAGCTAGTGAATAGTGCAAAGGTACCTAAGCTGCTAAGCCAGCTATGTAATGAGACAGGATGGTGAAATAGAAAACTTAAAGTATGTGATAAGTATTTTATAGTATATGATGTAATACACATTTCATAGGTGTGTCAAATACTACAGCAGTAACTACTATCAAGATATGCCCTCACTTTCCTTGTCGACAAAAGACAAGACCCTCAGTGATCAGCAGTGATGTTTACTTTCAAAGTCAAAGCACATCTACAGTAGTGGCTACTTTCAAATATATATGTTAAGGCTTGACAGATAGAAAAAACACTATCCATCTTATGAATCATAAGTTATTTCAAAACAGACTCTGATGAAGAACATGTCCTGAACCACACCATGAAAACATACATGACACGAGGATTTGAAGTTCAGAAAACTATTTTCAATTTGTATACAGTCTACACAAAGCACCTTTTCAAAATTTCTTCAGTGGAAGCCATTAATTTAGAACCTTTTAATGAAGCAGTCAGTTAATTAAGGTTCATCACACAGGGAAAGATTCTGTCATAGTGATTATACAAAATTATTTGTGGGAGTGAAAAATGATTTTGCATAGTGCTATTCATGCAGATGTTTAATATATTAGAAGCTCAGAATTGAGAACAATTTGGTGCCAGGAGTTTCAGTTCACTAATAAGAGATTGTTTGCTTTACGAGGTGATAAGTTATGCATTACTATGGAGGGGACAAGCACAAAGTTCACTAAATAGAGGTAATTTGCTCATTACAGAATTCATTATCGAGGTTATAATGTAGCTACTAAGTAACAAATCAATATTTAAAGCCACTCATAATGAGTCCTGGAAAACATGTGAAGAAGTTGTTACAATGTAAGGTTACAACTTTATGACATACTGTATACAGAATTTACAATTAGTAACAAATTTTTCCATAGTATATTTTAAAAAATCAAGGAAAAAGTGATAAAAGAACTACAATAGGCAACAATCGGTATTATTGAAGAAGGCTCCATGGAGCAGAAATGTCTTGATCAAATTTAACACCAGAAAACTGTTTTGTGAACCATATGTCTCCCAATAACTTAGTTTAGAAAGTAGCTACTGCACAAGGAAGGATAGAAAGTGGGAACCGAAAATTGGAGGAAACTGACAAATTTTTTTGATCATTACATACATTAAGGGTATTAGTGAGAAAATTGAAAAAATAGGAAGGAAATTGAACGTCAGGGTATAGTGTGCAAGTACAACAACAGCATAAAAAACACCTAACAAAAGTAATTAAAAAACCACAAAATTACAGAATTAAGAAAGGTGTTGTTTATAGAATCCCTTTTAGTTCTTGAGACAAATGTTACATAGGAGAAGCAGGAAGATCTCTCATGTCAGAGTAAAAGAACATGAACATGCAATAAGAACAAGAAACATGAATAATGCAACCACAGCAAAACATGCAGCAGACACTTGACATTTATCCAGCTGGAGTAATGCAAGCAGATTGGCATATGAAGAGCAAATTACAAAAGGAAATTTTTTGGAATCTACACTTAATAGCAAAGAAAACACCATCAACTTAGATGGAGATTTAATCCAGTGTGATAGCACCTTCAGCACTAATTCAGGTTTCAGCATCAAACAAGTAATACTGTTTACATAGTTGAACATTCTTTGTGTATTTTTGTGTTATCAACTGACGAAGGCTCCATGGAGCAGAAACGTCTTGATCAAATTTACACCAGAAATCTTTGAATATACTACGAAATAAGTTGTTAATTCTATACAGTATATATAGCTACAAAGTAAAAAAAATGTCTCTCTACAACTTATATGACATCGTTATTAGTATGGAGTTCAATATTCACTTCAACATAATTTTGGGAAATTTAAATTCATTTGGGAGTTTGCTAATAGGTAAAAGAACAGCTGGAGAGAAACACTTTCTTGTAATTTTAGTCCATGATATTACAAAGTTATTTATGGTGCTACATGCAAACATGATCCAAACAAACAAAAACACTGACAAAAACAACAACTAAAAAAATAATAACAAAGCATCACCAATAACATTGACTTTAAAAAGTTGCACAACTTATTGTATAGTAACGTAATTGTCAGTTTTGTGTCTATATTTGTAGCCTGGGCAGGTTTCCTTGTTGAAGCAGATGGCAATAGCTATAATCAATGTCACCGTTACCAACCACTGTATGAAGGCTCCTCCCATTATGCCGATGAAGTAAGCAGGCACTTTGTTGTACCGCTTGGTGTAGTTACACATTATTGGATTCCCTGATGTGAGGTTGACACTGAGCTCTCTGCTGAAATTACAGGATAAGCCAACATACTTGCCATCACTGCAACTATCTTTCCACTCAGACTTTTTGTCCTCAAAGCAACAATTCATACATTCCTTGGAGTCATAGCAATTTTTATTAAGTACCCACACTCCCTTAGTTGTTTTCAATGTTTCCCCCAGGATCTCCAAGGAGCTGGTATATCCAATTTGCCTACAAGCTGTGTCGCCATCGTATCTTGTGAAATTAGCCAAACAGAGATTCCCCCACGTGCCGTTCAGGAATAGTTCCAGAGTGCCCGCCGAGGTGGTATTTACTTCCGCCTGGTTGTTCTCATTTCCGCTCCTGACGAGCCGTACCTGGGTCTCGTAAGGCTTCATTCGATCCTCTTCTTCAGAGTTACAGAACACCACCAGGTCATCGTCGTGGGTGCACTGAATGTCCCCGTTCATCTCCTGAACTTCGCAGCGGAGAAGGTGCAGTACGGATATAGGGTCAGAGAATACAGGTCCGCAGTCTATATCCCAAAAATGGATGGTCATATTGTCTGGCACTCTATCTATGGAGTTCCTTAGTGACTCGTTCAAGTTACGGAAGCTATTACCCCAGTGGCTGGCCGGCAGAGCCGTGTAATTTAACTGGTAGCAAATGACGTGCGATGCCTTACCGTAGTCGTTATCACACAGGGTCCCCCATTCGCCGTCGTAGTACAACTCGGCCCGTCCCTTGTGGCTACTGTTAAGTCCTACTAGCCTAACTTCACCCTCAATTTGAGCCTTAGATGGTACCAGTGAGAGTACAAGCTTGAGGAGGACACAAAACCGGTAGATATCCATTTTTACTTAGGGGCACATACGAACATTTCTTGTGAAGACTTAGCTATAGTTATGGCTTGGGACTGAAAGTGAAAATGTTACTGTTATGTAAACACACAGCTATGTCTATGTAGTCATGGGAGCCTTTGTTATAATGACCAGCCATTTACATGGGCTAATTAGTGGCATAAGGTTGTCAAGGGAATAATTAGCTACTGCATTTAGATTGATTTGGTGTAGCAACTCACTATTCATTTATGCTGTTGAAACTAGCCTGGAGCAGACATAAAAGTTCCCTCAATTCCTCCCCCCCCCCCCCCCCCCCCAGGAAGGAAGTTCTTAAAGTGGTCAGGGCAGGAAGTGGGTGTGACCAAAATAGTTCATGGGTGTGGCCAAAACATACTATCTAGCTCAGTCCCCCATTCCAAATTATCTTTTTAAAGCACTTCACCCGACAGCGTTCCTGCAAGAAGACAAGCTCTATATAATTTGCAAAAATATGAGTATTTCATAATAATTTTCTGCTCGCATATGGACTGCTCCAACATGCAGCGGAGTTAACTCTGAATAACAAGGCTTTGAAGTACAACTGTTTTACTGACACGTGCAATAAGTATTTTGTATTGTGAATATAACATTATATACATGTCATACATACACACATAATTATAATACTTAGTAAAAAATATAAACCAATTTCAAAAATGAAGCTGCTATACAAGATAAAAGAATATGCATTTTAGCTAACTCGATTAGTGACCTGCTCCAAGATTTTTCATGCATTAGCTAATTACAAGCACACGTATTGTTTTAGTAAATTTATGACTTAAATTTGTTTATTTTAAACCAATATTTAATCATAGACTACTCTGTCAACATAAGCTTAGCCATACACTCTAGCGTTTAACTTGGGACAATATTGAACGCTTGTGTGATGTTTAAACACTCAAGTAAAATATCTAATGTACAGGAAATATTGGTCATATACAATATAATATAATTATAATACATATAGCTAATGTGTAGTTATTGTACTAGGAAGCCTTTCAAAACAGGAATTTTCTTTTGTTTCAATTGATATCCTTTTAGCTAGCTACATGTGCATTTGTTGACTAAAATGAGAGAGAGAGAGTCATTAGCTATAGTTAGACAATAGGATAACATTTAAGCACACTGCCAGTCTGGATGGACGTGGGAAGCTAAATAATCAAAAGGAGGTTTAGCCTAGCTACATAAAGTTAATTATCCAATCAAAATTGATTAGGCGAGCTCTTTCAGACTACAATAGGGTCTTTTGGCTCCTCATATACTAGATGCAGCAATGAAGACTCAGCTGACTAAACAATAGTAGTATCTGCTTATGATTTTGCATTACTTTAGCTATGGACCTAATGTTACTGCCAGATTGACTGGCTAAGTTTTGAAGCTGTTACTGATTCTTTGGGGGTTGAGCGTGTGAATACCATTTACAAATACCTCACCCATTTGAATGTTAAATTGAAAAATAAAAACTGTAACTATTGTACAAATCAATGAATCCATCATGTATTTGTAAACGCAATCAGTAGCTAACAACAATTATTATTTATTGTGTTTTTTATAGCTACCTTTACAGTAGCTACAAAGGAATTGTTTACTTTCTTTCAAAGGTCATTTTATAGGGTTCAGATCTGCCTACTTTCCTATCTTTATCATCTTTTGAATTTTCCCAGACATACGTATCATCTCCATCTGGTTGAAGTTCATTTAGCCTATGTCAGCTAATTAATTTAGTGCGAGCAATTTGACATATCTTTTTTATGCATTTCCTGACATTATAGGCAAACCCAAGGAAATGAGTTTTTTTCCTGGAGCTTTCACAGGTATATGAGAAGTCCATAGTATAGCTATTTCATGCCTGAAATGTATTGAACCTGGGTATAATGGGTTCGACTCAGCAGTGCATATAGCTACATCATATGCATAAACACTTTAACGCAAGGCTATCTTATTTGTCCCCCAATGACACCAAAGAAATAATTAACTCAATGAGAAACTGCCAGTATGATTTAAGTCTTCCTATTGTAGAAATATAGGTAGCTATTTTGTATTTTTCTTGATAAACAGTGTTAGTTTATGAACAGGTAGTTTAAGTATTCATCAATGAATTGTTCCTTCAGTTATTCAACTGTGCTTTATTGTCTTGGAATTGTTGCCTCCTATTGTATTGATAGGCTTTAACTACATACGTGCATTACTAATTTAGTAGTAGGTGTATTAATAAAGCCTACAGTCGTTTCTGTATGCTATTGCTCATCAGGGATCTAAATTTCGTGTGTAGTATGGCCAGTAGTACTTATTTTTGGCTCTAAAGTAAAATTGTTGGATTTAACTCTGGAGTTGACTTACAGGTGTGTGTGTGTGTGTGTGTTGCAGATAGTATCTTTATACAAAATTTATATTGAGGTGTATCTACTAAGAGCTCAAAAACTAGTACAGACATCAGAAAGTTTCATGACAAACACAACCTATACCAATTTACGAGGTGGATCTGGCTCATATTACAAGAAGTAAAAATATCCATTACTCTAATAGTACTATTCACTCAATAGCCAATCCCCTGTCTTTGTTAGCTAGCTCTTCATGGCTCAAATTATTTGCTAAGGTTATATCAATACAGACACTGTTTTGTTTAAAATTAACTGACCCCTTAACACAAATTTTTTTTGAGTGTTGAGTGCGTATCTACCGCTTTCCTTTCTCCTCTTAATCCCTAAACCCGATGCAATTATTTGCGAGTGAATATACTGCGAGTGTTGCGCATGTGTTAACGGTGAGCTCACCGTCATAAGGAACGAGGCCCAGTGAACGACCGAAAAACGGTAGTAGTTAGTAGTTATATCTGGAGCCATAAAAGAAAAAGATGTTAACCAGTGTCAGAATAGTTTTTTTGCTTTTAAGTATCTGGCGCATCAGCAGAGCCCAGATTGAAGGGGAAATTCGACTTACAGGATTAAATTCCAGCAAAGTAGGAAGACTGGAGGTATTCCTTAATGGTGCGTGGGGAGCGGTATCAAATATTGAAGACGATAAAAAGGCTTCTTTTTCTTTTGGAGAAACAGTTTGCTACCAGCTAAACAATTTTTATGGAATCACCACCAAAGTAGTGTCTGGTACTGTGTCATCTGTAAATAAAGTTCTGAAAGATGAGGGAAAGAAAGAAATTGATGTTAGTGGTCTGACTAATAATATAGTTATGTATGATCTTGAATGCAGTAGCGGCTCCAAAGGTGGTTTGCCTCAGCATGTTCTAAGGTGCTCGTATAAACCATCAGATGGGTCTAGAAAAGATCACAAAAACGATCTTGCAGTAATCTGTGATAATATTGTGAGAAAACCATTCATTGGGCAAGTTCGTATCAACGGGGCCGATTCCAAAAGTGTGAGTAGCGGCACCTTAGAAATATTCGCGGGTAAATACTGGGGCAACATCTGCAGCGACGGATTCGACGGTAATGCCGCGGACACCTCCTGTCGACAGCTGGGCTATACTAACGCCAAAATGTATGTAGAAGCTCTAGCCCAGTCTGGGTCTACAATATGGTTAGACGATGCTGCATGTGGAGCTAATAGCAACTCGTCGTGCCTCTGGAATTGTCTGTCGGAATTAAACACCCACCTGATATACAAAAATGTCTCCAAATATTGTTTGCGAGATTCTTATGTCTCTGTAAATTGTGAATTCAACAAAGACATCGCCAGCAAATCTGATTCCCCTGGTATCGGTAATGCCTGTCAAATTCCCGAACAGAAGCTCTCCTGGGTGGTCATAATCATCCTAGTGATAATATTTGTTGTTTTTCTGGTGATAATGCTTACAATACTAGCCATAGTGCTAGCCATTTGCTGCTGTTGCTTCAACTTCTGCTTGTGTCCATGTGGAGCTGGTTGTGGCACTTGCTGCAAGTACTCTGCAGTATAAATATCTGTTTCTACAGAAAATTGCTGTAATCGAACTAAATAGCTATTTTAGTTTCTTGTGAGATTATTGTTAGTAATTCAAAATTAGTACTAGTTGTTGTTGTTGTAGTTGTTTATAATATTCTTATTCAATCTGTGCTAATCTTAATGAGGAAAACTAAACTATTATTCAATCACAATTTTGTTGACATTGACCTCCCATATAGTCTAGCGGCCAGACCCTCATGCCCCTCCCTCCGCTCGGGGAAAAAAGAGGGTCTGGGGACACTCGCCGTACTTCCAGGTTCTGGAGGAATGTATTCAATGAAGAATCCACGTGACCTGAGTCGTAAAGAAATTAATTGCAGCCTAATGTTGCGGTTAATTTTTTATTTATTTAATCCCAACTGGCCTGTGGTAGCTTTAGCTTGATCTGCGGTAATATCTACATCCGCTTTTGAAGACCTTGCTTGAACTGGTTGTGAGGGCGTGAACGTACTACTTACGAGTGTGTTATTGATCAGCTGTTAAATGAGCTTAAAGAGCACGATTTGCATAATTATACACTATGAGCTCCAACAGTACAACCACTACACTTTTAGGTTCTGAATTATTTCTAAGTTTGTCAAAAACAGTGGGAGAGCATAAGAGGGAAACGAAAATATCTTTTCCCTGCACGAAGGAAAGAATTTCCCTCCGCTGTTCTGCACAGCAGCTTTGTGACCAATGTCCTCCACAACACTTCTTTCAATGTTTCCATAGCAGCAACCACACATGTCCCAGACCATTTCCCGGCGAAGCGGTATGGTAAAGGGTCTGGCAAGCGAGACTACCTCCCATAGTATGTAGTTCGGCGTGGCAACCCTTTACCTTCCATTACTGGGGAGAAGGGAGGGGGGGGGGGGGGGGGGAGGAAAGGGTCAGGGGACATGGACGTACTAAATCTGCTCTGGAGGAATGTTCAAGAGCATTATTGACACAACCAGGCCATTAAAAATTAACCACACAATTTAGGCTCCTGTGCAGCTAGACACCATGATTTAGATTTCACCGAAGTTTTAGCGTTACAGTGTACTGCAGATATAATAACTTGAACAGCTATTTGTGTTATATCTTTATATTGTGGTTTATTGTATTATTATTGGTTAATTTTTTTTTGGTTAGCTACTTCCTGTTGAACCATATTCTAAATAGCTATATCCGAGTTGCAACGATAATAGGTTATTAAACGTAAAAGACTGATTAAGTAGTAAATCAGTGTGGGAGAAACTACATAGGCTCGGGTGGTCCTGGGTCTTCCTGTCGGTAGAGTGTACTGCCACCAGAGTCAGTCCAGCAAGTTTCCTTCACAACTTGTTAGAGTTTTAAATTTAACTTTAATTAATGAAGTGTCAAGTGCTGTGTGTGAATGACTGAAGGTGAATGAAATGTTCTGAGCTTATAATAGGCTCCAGTGAAACAATGCAGGTACAACACAATGGGGCCCAGCTCTGGCTGGCCAAAACCAAGAGGTGACAAAAAACCAAGTGATACTACAAAACCTAACTACAAGAGAATACTATAAGTGAGTGATAACACAAAGCCAAAAAGTACGATCATAATATGTAAGAAAAATGACAAAGGTTATTGTTCATGTGTGACAAAAGCAATTGTTCATGTGGGAGGAGAAAATTGAGGTGGGGCTCCTCCTACATCAGCAAGATACAATAGCAGGAACAGATAAACTTCTGGATATCCATGGATCTAGCACGATTGGGTAGGACAACAACATGCATGCACAGCAAAAACGGTTTAGTTAAAACAACCCCCAAAAAATGGTGAAACTGAGCCAACCAATCAAAATGTTAAATTAACTGCATTTTTAGCATAGTCATTTTAACATAATTATTTCATTGTATTTATAACAAATTTATATTTGGACTAATAACTACAATTTATTTGTTAAAATTTGATTATGTTAAAAAATTATAACAATGCAATTTGCATAAATTATAAATAAAGCATCAGTATTAAATATTTAAAAGTACTTAATATGCTTTGTTGTTACTAATGTTAACAGTTAGCTACAGTATAAAAATTATAGTAGTAAAATTTCAGACATTTTCTTGAACTTACTATTTATATAATATTTATATTCACAATTTGTTTTAATCATTTATATTTAATATTGTTTGTAATAACTATTATTTTAATGAAAATACTATTATTGTAAACATTTGTAATCACTAATTAAATATGTGAATAACTGCTGTCCATTAGTGGTTTTAACTTAATTATTTTATATATATTACTATATGGTTACATTAAATGTTTACTATTCTTTAGCTATTTTAACAAATCAGAAGTGTAAACTATTTAAAATTATTATAAGCATTAAAAACAAGTCATTGATTTGTGAAGAGAAATGAAGCAAAATTCATAACACAATTAGAAATAGAGGCTGATGAAATAATGACATCATTGGCTAACATCTGAATGTCGGTTGTTACTGATAAATATGTAAAAGATTTCCTATAAGTTTGTCCAGCAACAGGCAAACCAAAAACAAATTATTGAAAAAATAAACAAAGATCATAAGTCTGTTTATGATTATTCTAAATTAAAAGCATAAAATAGTGCAAACCAAGCAAACAACACTTTTTGAAATGACTTAACACTACAATAGACACTGTGTTCAACAAACACTAAGTATGTTGGAAGACCATCGTCAACAGAGAATTCACCTATCCATGGTGCAGGTCTTGAAGGTGGATTTCTTGCAGCATCTTTGGTTTTCCTGACACCTACAAAGTATTCAATATAGTTGCCAAGTCAGTAATATTTGTCACTTAAGTAATTGCAAGCATGGCAGTCTTGATGAACTTCTAATTTAATTAAAGTATTGCAGTGACCTTTTAATGTTAAAGTATATAAAAACTAGGTCAGTAGCTAATAATGTACCCACAATTAGGTAATTATGAAAAAAATCAACAACAACAATAAATGATTTTGACTTTGTATTATTGAGTGGCCTGATGTAGTTAACACAAATAGCTATATCCGAGTTTTTATTAATATAAAAAACATTCCTTTATTTCCCGTGTTTCATTTACACAAAGCATACAATCACCATGACACATTCATTGTAATGAAACAGTATGTTTTAATAAATAGGTATAATGAATATTGATATAAGATGAAATTTTAAGTATTGACAACTGACTTCCAAGTCTTTGTGATACAATCTAGTAAAACAAAAAAAAAGTGAAGTGAAACAATACTATATGATTAGGGTGGTTAGATATTACTGATTATAGAGCGAAGCATTAATTAACATGGTCAAGATACTATAGTAACTACCATAATATGGTATATTAACTACATACCATGCCCAGACAACATACCATGTCCATGGTATGTAGTCTGGGCATGGTATGTAGTCTGGACATGGTGGTATGTTGTCTGGGCATGGTATGTAGTCTGGGTATTATGTAGTCTGGGCTTGGGTATGTAGTCTGGGTATGGCATGTGGTCTGGACATGGTATGTAGTCTGAATGGCATGTGGTCTGGGTATGTAGAACTATTTACCAGAAGTAGTAAGTAATAAACCTCAACAATGTGCAAGTTACACTCCATGTATTAATACACATACGTAAAATGCCATCTTATAGTTGTGGGCAAACAGGTTGTATTAGCCTCACTGTGTACACAAATAGTGCTATTCATGTGACTACCTCCGCACTGCACACTATTCCATAGAGGACATGTGACATTGGCTGGTGTGTACACACCTTATGTCGGCCAAAGCTGATAGACAAAACAAAATCGTTCACCAAAAGAAGTTTCAGGTTTCTGTAAGTTCTGAGATGTATATACTGAGCAGTCAATCTGCAACTAAGACATTATTTATGCTACAATCCAAACTAACTTGCTACACTGTCAATAAAGCATTGCTTTAGCCCCATTATGATCAGGGTAACACCCACTTTAATTAATTAAAACCTAATTTAATATAAGTTGCAAGTATATGAGAGTGTAAAGATGATTGAAAGCATTGGAGAGCAAGAAAGGGGAAAACTGTCCAAAGATAAACATAACAATGGTGAACAAAAAAAAAAAAGAGAGAGAGAAAACTGTCTAACGATAAAGATGCTTGAATATAAGTGTAAGATTCAGTTCATCTCCTTCATATTATTGTGTAAATTCGGTAATGGTTGTCAAGTTCACAGTTGAAGTTCAAAGGTTGTATGTTACAGACAATTAAAGAAGAAGTAAACTCTGCTCCCGTTAGTACAGTGTGTGTATTGAAATTGTGTGTATTGAAATTATGTCCCTGTGTCTTGTTATTCTCCTGGTACTGTACGCTTCGCCTCGCTCGGAAGCTCAGACCGAAGGCCAGGTAAGATTAACTGGCTTGAATTTAACGGTCAAGAGCTCGGGCAGGTTAGAAATATTCCTGAATGGGGAATGGGGAACTGTATCGAGGCAACTCACGGATACCATTGCCGACCTGCAGCTCGCCTATGGCAAGACAGTATGCTATCAAATCAACCACTACAATGGTGATAATTCAAAAGTGGCCACTGGGACAGTTACAGAGCTCAACAAGTATTTGAAATCAGCAAATAAGCCGTATCATATCAACACAGCTAATTCAGCACTGAATGCGTCTGTCTATGATCTGAGATGTGAAAATCACTTCGGAAAATTTCCCAGGCATGTTCTGCGATGCTCTTATGTGCCCTCAAATGGCTTGAGAAATCATGACAATGATCTAGCAGTAATTTGCCCGCAGCATGGCAGCAACTCTGACAACCCTTTTATCGGTCAACTTCGCATCGTGAGCGGTTCTATATCTAGTGTCAATGAAGGGACTTTAGAAATTTACAGCGGCACTAAATGGGGAAGCATTTGTTACGAGGGTTTTAATCAGGCTGCTGCTGACACTGCTTGCCGGCAGCTTGGATACACCGATGCCAAGTATTTCAGTGCATCAACTTCGTCAGCAGAGTCTACGGTGTGGCTGGATTCCTTATCTTGTGATGATAGCCTTGAGAACCAGTGCTTATGGCACTGCCTTAGTAAAAACAACTATAAAGATCTATTCAACAATAAGACAAAAAGTTGTGTTGGGAGTGCACATGTGGCTGTGACATGTGTATTTGATGTGTCCAGATCCAACGTCACGTCATCTTTCATTGGCAATGCTTGCCAAGTCCCACCTTATCCTGGATGGAATCCGGTCACAGGGTCTGGCACCGAGGACAACTCAGGCATTTCGACTCTAGTGTTTGGAGTGATCATAGGGTCCGTTGTTCTGGCATTGCTTGTTTGTTGTGTTATCACAGCCGGCGTGGTTGTTTGCGTGTGCTGCTTAGTTCCGTCTTGCTACTTGTATCAACAGAGAAACAAGACCAGGTACACACGCTACAGTATTATAGAAAGACCAAAGACTGATGATGTGTAGAGTTGGACAGGGAGCATTCAGTACTCTCAGGACAACAGAATGATCAATATTATCATTAACAGTCACAGTCATGTATTTTTTTCCTGTGAAGATTGTGTGTACCTGTTTATAGTGTGTCCAGGCCAAGTTGATTTAACACTATGACAAGCACGGTAAATGAGGAATGCACTTAGTAAAAACAAAACCAGAAGCAATTTATTTGATGTGAAGTAATAGCAATTGACTCATGAATAAATTAACGTTCACGTGAAAAGGGGGTGATTAAGCTACTCGGTGCACATTAAATGCAGAAACTTACTAGAGTTTAGGAAAGAAAGTCCATATAATAGTTTAAATAGTTATTTCCTGGTGCTGTTCTGCTCACAGGTGCGCACCTAGGGAGGAGAACCTAAGGTAATTTCACTCCTTCATGAAGGAGTGAAATTGCCTTCCACAGAAAACTTTTAAGGCGACCCAAATAATAGTAAGCTTTGTGAGTGTTGAAACATCCACTCTGCTGTCTCCCTGTGAGAATTCTTCTTTTGATATGATTGTCTAAAACAGATAGAACAACACATAAATGGTCACATCATAAGTGAATGTGAGAGTAAAAAATATATATATTTTTTTAAATAAACAAAACACAATAGAGTAGCTTGAAAATAACAAATATTTTATTACTATTTGTGCCATTATAATTTCTTATAGTACATTTTATTGTATTTTGTACATATTTATTGTCTCTTTTGATGGTAGTAAGATGCAACACATAACTCCAAATAGACACAAGTTATGTGTTGCATCTTACTACCATCAAAAGAGACAATAAATATGTACAAAATACAATAAAATGTACTATAAGAAATATAATGGCACAAATAGTAATAAAATATTTGTTATTTTCAAGCTACTCTATTGTGTTTTGTGTATTTAAAAAAAAAATATATATTTTTTACTCTCACATTCACTTATGATGTGACCATTTATGTGTTGTTCTATCTGTTTTAGACAATCATATCAAACATCAGCAAGGTTGTTGCCAAGATTACCTCTAGAGGAGGAAGAGCACAGAAATGGCCACGAACCACTTCACAAGATGCTTGCACGACTCCAGCAAAGAAAGCAAAGAGAGTATTAGCTTTGTCTGAGCAGGAACCTCCTCCTGTAAGTACTTCATCTCCCATTCCAACAACGGATTCGCCAAATGTTTCAGTACGTTTTATATGGTTTATCAAGTTAAATATAATAAAGCATGACTTCATGTTATAATACAGGTCAATATTGAGTATAAAAGTGGACTGAAAAGTTTTACATTAACTCCAAATCGCAAACATTTGGGCAAGTCTTTAGCAAGAAGAAGTACGTATGCCATTATATCTGATCTCATGAACAACCCAGGGAGTCGCAATTACATTTTGAAGAAGATTGGAATAATGCTACGACAAGAGCTTACTGTAATGTCTTCTCACAAAACGAAGTCTATTTTAGGTAGCCAAAATATAGCTGATATGAAAAAGTTCACTTGGAGCAAAGTTCTAGATGAGCTTTCATTAAATGCTCCAATTCTTCATTCGTTGCTACTATCTTGCACATACCGACGTAGACCTCGAATGAACAGAGATGCTATTGTAGGCATGTGTAGTGCCATTCTGCTGAAATTCCGGTATTCAAGAATGAGCATGGTTCAAAGAATTTTGTCTTTGATCCTTCGTGCCGGAAGTAGTGGAAAACAGGTATGAATTTTTAAAGTTTCTATGCTAATTGTGTTTAGTATGTTCTTTATCTCAGGTGTATGAACGACTGCAGAAGGTCAATGTGTGTATGTCCCATGTAACAACTAACAGGCTAATGAATCTGATAGGAGTTGGACACGATACACTGGTGAAGACTTGGAGGGACAAACTTGTAGCAGATCTTAAGGAAGGACTTGGAGAGGTTGGTTGCGACAATCAAACTAAGCAACTTTCATTTGATGTATGTTGTCACAGGAGGATCAATTTTTATCAAGTCAGTCGATTGGGCCAGTTTCAGAGGATGAGCTGTTTGATTCCTGTTCAGAGTCCACTTCTGAGTCCCACTCCTCCACCACTTCTAGTGCCCAAACACCTCAGTTTTCACCATTGTCTTCTGACATATCATTATTGGCTAATGAAGATACTGTTGAAGGAGGTGTTTTGACTTCACAATCGAATCTCCACAGTACTACTGAGGGGATGGAATCCTGTGGTAAGAATATATGCAGATAATTGAAGGCATAGGTGCATTTTTATTTTCTTTATGCAGGAGTTACTGCTACAAGTGAGGCAAACGTTTCAAAACAGCTATAGGATACAAGCTCATTGGTGACAATATTGACAAAGGAGTGAAAACGAGGTTCATGAGAGTCGAAGATCACAGCAACAAGTCATTGCACTACTTTCATGCCTGTGCAATTGAAAATCGAGTTGATCTCAGGGAATATCCTGATGAACACCCACAAGGATGTGAAGACTGTCCTAAACATCGAGCATTAAGGCTATTACCATCAGCAGAGGATGACAAAGAACTAAGACTTAATATTGGGACTATTATTGGTCGAATTCTGACACAACACATGCCGTATTTCAAGCTGACGTTTGAGGACATTGTGAAATGGCATATACCACATAAGTATTCTTCTGAAATGTCATCAAAGTCCATTGTAGTAAGTAATTGTAATTAAAGTCCTTAATTTCTTGTATTAACAGGATGTTCAATTGCTATTAGGACTTGCAATTGTCACTTTTATGTTTGAAACTAAGATCCTCCCTCTTCTCATGTCCAACCTAGGAATAGTCAATAGGGTTAATTAGACCATCTATTCATGAACAACTAATATTCTCGAGATTCCAAATGTTATGTGATTACTATCCACTATCTCAGGGAATTAGCTAAGGGCACAACTAAAATTCCTCAATGTCTCTTACATGTTATTAGGTGTCCCTAGGTGTTCTAGCAAAGAATGAAAATTTGGGAGATGACATGGTTGACATCATGCTACACTTGCATCAGTATGTTCCTCTAACGCAAACAACAAAACAATTGTTTAATTGTTCCAAGTATTGGAGAAGAGGTTGATATTATGTCAAGCATCACTTCACCCGATCCTTTTAGGCGGTGATCAACTGACAGCTGCACGAGCAAGAGGAGCCAAAAAGACTAGAGTAAACTCTGTGACTTGTGGCACTCGTCTGGATGGATTAATTCCCTGTGCAGAAGACTGGCACACTAAAATGAACTTGCTTGATGTAAGTTACTTTTAAACATCAATTACCAATATATTTTAATAATGCAATGTTTCATACAGGTAATTTGGAAGTATTATTATTCTATTTTCTCTGGAGCTGATCATGGTACACTGTATCAATTAAGAAATTTGATTGGGCGATCAAATGTATCTGGTGATCCTACAAAGAAGTACAATGAGTGTGATGATTTCTTCAAGTTAATTGTGTAGTGTCATATTTTGGTCGCAGCACTCCAACATTTAAATATGAAGTCACTTTCTGACGTTCCAGATATTGATAGTGTAAGTAATCCTGAAAACTTGTGGATGATACAAGCTGATGAACGAAAGACAATCCTTCAGGAAATATGTGAGGGAGTTGTGAACAAATTTGCCTCGTTTGATTTCAACCAATCACCAGCACCATCGCAAGACAAGGTCAGCTATTTATCATGCTAACATAATCCATCCCCCTCCCTTTTTATAGTCTGCTATATTGCTGTATTTTTATGCCTAATTATGTATTACATATATATTTGTACATAATAGATTTTTGATTATGGCAGACAGCTCCTTGGTGTGGGATCATTTTACTTAGTTTTTTCAGATGCCATCAGGGAAGGTGATGGCTTACGAATACTACGGTATTGGAAATACCTTATACCACTTTTCAAGAGTTCGAATAGAAAAAACTATTCCATTGAAGTCCTCAATATGCTGAATCAATAATGAGTATATGCTCACTCCTCGCTTGTCTCAAGAGCTCCTGTGGAGTCGATTTGTAAATACTCATAGTATTCCAGGACGCAATATTCCCTGTGACTTATTCCAAGAACATCTCAACCGAGTGTGTAAGGAGGCTGTTCGGGGCTTCGGGCGAATAAAACTGAGAAGGCAATCACAAAGATAGGGAAGACATTGGGAACAGTGGTACCAGTTCTTGACAACTATGACACTGAAAATGGAGTTACCCATGTGTCTGGTGCTCACAAGGTGCCAAGCTCAGGAAAAGATGTCAACATGATTATCGAACATTTGCTAAAAAACCAAATATTTTCAATTAACCAGGGCAGATGTCACTCTTGTTTTAGCACACCTCGGGATGTTTTACATGTATTGGACAAAGACACTTTAATTAAATGGATCATTGATCATATTTAATTTTAATGATCTGCATCAGTATGAATTTCATCACATTTGTAAAAAAATAAATATTATCTTGAAAAAAAAATGTTAGAAATCAATGGGAATTTTTTTTTAAATTATTCTTTTGAATTTGAGATGAAAGTGAAAGATAAGTGATTATCAGAACAGTGCGAACATGTGCAAAGCTTTTGACATACATCACAGCACAAACACAAAGGTCCATCATAAATACGCGAGTACTCATCAAAATCTTGAAACAAGGTATCTCAGACTCCTAGAGAAGGATACTTGGCTAAGATACTTGTGGCAGCAGGAACCAAAGATATTGCACTGGGAACGGTAGGTGGTGTGGGGTGCAGGGCGTGTCTACATGGGTGGGTGTGTCTATACATGCAACATCATTATTTGAGTATTCAGTCATTGACTTATCCACATATCTCCTTCTGCCAGTATTCTTAACAAGAACTGCTAAGGAAGGAAGACTGTCACGACCAGCACGACCTGTCTGTTGAATATAAGACTCGATGTCATTAGGGGATCCATAATGAATAACTTGGCGAATGTCATGACAATCAACCCCCATCCCAAATGCCACTGTAGCAATTACGACACGTAATATAGAATTACTGGTAAACAGGTTTACAATGCTCTCCTTTACTATCTCTTCCGTGCAGCTCATGTACATATCGACCAACCTGAATCTAGGGAGATCTGGTGCATCAGATGGTTCTGTAAACGAGTTTCCCAGACAGTTCTTAAAATACAGATAAATGTTTGCACAGTCTCTATAGTTTGTGCAGTACACAATCATTCGAGGGCATGCTTGTCGCTCTTGGTGAAGTCTCTTTGAAATCAAAGAAAACATTTCTTCAACTGAGGAAGTCTGGACCACTGAGTACATCACATTTGATTTCACAGGAGGTCGTGAAACAATTAATTCATTTCTCATTCCAATGATACGTGCAATATCTCTTCTGAGTGTTTTTGTAGCTGTTGCTGTCAGTGCCATAATATTAACGTGTGATGGTAGTAAGCTTCTTATTTCACCAATTCTCAGAAGTAGCCTCCTAAATGTATCTCCCCTGATTTTTTAAAGATAACAATTAATTATATTTTTTACAAAATATGTGAAACAGTATTGTGACATACCATTTTTTCACTGTGTGAGCTTCATCCACTATGAAAGCTCGAAGCTGATGAGAGTATACTTCTCCTATGAGCATTTCTCTCCATCTTCTACTTGCCAGAATCATCTCTGGAATGAAATATACTATTTGATATGCTATTCTGGACAAAACTGTAACCTGCAAATAACATTCTTAATAGCTAAAAATCATAAACTGCGGTTTATTTTCTTACCTGGTCCTTCATTATAGCAGTCAGAGGTGTTACTACAATAATAATAGAGTTGGCCTCTTCTGGAAACAGTCTGTCGTATAGTAGAGGCAAACACTGGAAACAAAGACTCTTCCCAAATCCTGTTGGAAGAACAACAAAAACATCCCTTCGTAAGATCCCTGTGATTACTTCCAGTTGTTCTGATTTCACTGAATATCCAAGTTTTTCAAAAATGGACATCACTTCAGACCGTACCGAGCGGTCGACATCGCAGACATTGTAAAACGCACTACTCTCCAGACTCGAGGTTGGGTAAGATATGCAATTAAGTCGATTCAAGCAATCTGATTGGAGCGCAACTATCGTTGCGCCGGAACAACTACTATACGTTCATGACACCAGACCCTTTCCTTCCTCCCCCGCCCACCAATAACGGAAGGTAAAGGGTCGGCTACGCCAGACTAATATTGACCACTATTGATCAAACTTTTGATGACATTATTGACATTGTCAGTACCAACTTGCTGCTACACGAGACTATTAGCGGAAGAAGAAGCATCGCGTAACAAACCACCGGTCCATCTACTCGAGACATGTTGAAGGTCCTTGATATAATGTTCCTTACGATTAGCAAAACAAATTGAATTAGTGTAGTAAGTACGGCTTTATGGTTGAATGAAAATTCCCGAAAATACAAAGTCTTCAGTCGCGATCAACTAGACTCTACGAAACGGGTAGTCTGGCATGCGCATGCCCGGCTAGAGCTTACGCTGAAATCCCTATGGGCCTCCGCTCTCCGGTGAAAAAAAAAAATTGTTGCTAAGGAAAAGAAATGGGTTTGCTGTATTCTTTTCGTCATCCACTGGCACCTTGGAATACGTACTATAGTCCTTCAATTTTACTACTGCTTCAAATGGTTACATTCGGGGCACCTCAAGTTGAAGGAGACTTGCGATTATCAAGTGGCAATTACCATAACTTTGGCATACTAGAAATTTATTGGATGAATAAATGGAGTACCTTCTGTGGAATATCCAAAGGGGGTGCTCAGGCAGCTTGTAGACAATTAGGATTCCTAGACTACAAAGAATATTACCCTCTATACAATGTGAAGGATATGAGCTTAAATAAAATTAGTCCAGATGTACCCATTGCTGTGGCTAACACATTTTGCAGCTACAAGTCTACAAATAGTCCATTACATATCTTAGAATGTGGCATCAGTGTGGGAGTGAGATATTCTTGTACACACGACAAAGATATGGTGATTGAATGCAAAAACATATCACTGTGGAACAAGCCTTATGACACACAAGTCAGGCTCACTGGTGGGGAATATTTATCTTCAGGTATTCTTGAGATATATTTACTCAATGTCTGGGGTACTGTATGCGCGGGCAGATTTGACCAAGGAGCAGCAAATAGTGCTTGTCGCCAGATGGGCTACACCAAGTCTATGTCATTTTCCACTACTTCAAATTCATCCACATCAATATCTTGGCTTTCTGGTGCATCCTGTAACTCTTCTTGCAGTTGTTTCAGAAGTTGTTACAAAGCAGCTCCTGTTAGAAATGTTTCATGTGAATATAGCAACTTTGTCTCTTTGAACTGTACCTATGATGTCAGTATGCGCAATACACCAGGAAGTGAAGACAGATGTTCCAAGGTCAGTGGAGAATGGTGTGGCAATAAGTACCCAAGTCTTAGCCTTGGAATAGTAATGGTTATTGTCTTCCTTGTTTTAGTAGTGGCAATCATTCTTGTTGTCATTTCAACATTATTTATATTTTCTGCTCCAGTGTATGAGAAAGTAAATGTATTTGAATGATCAAGTATATTTTGTCTTTAAAATCTAATTCTTATCTCAATGAATGCACTACTATAGCTATATTGTTTCATTTATTGTTCTTTGTATTCTGCCTCTGAATCTGATAATGCTGACCCTTCATGACTACACCAACAATACTCACTGTACTTATTCAGATGTAGTAACTTCCTGCCATTTATCTTTTAGTTTATGCTAGTAGTTATATTTACATGAAAAGACACTGATTTTCATGAGCTCAATGTTTATCTCATAATAGAATTACAATGTACATAATTATGTAATTCATGGTGTATTTTTTGCTTCTTAATTATTTTTATAACAAGGTGATTTTACAACTATTAACAAGTGGTTTGGTCCAAAATATGCAAATTTTCACTTCAAAATAAAACAAAATGTCTTAGCTACTTTTTAATGTAGCAATTGAAATGATATTTTCTCTCTTTATTCCTAGGTGACATTAAAAAATGAATGAATAAGGTACTTAAATGCTCTATGAAGAATTTATTTAAAAAAAAGAAGATATAGCTTGAAGTAGAATCAACAGAATGTTGGAATGTTTGATGAGAACAACATTATTTGATTTTATAACAGAATGGTAGCTACAATGGGAGACTTATATAGGGACTAAATTTCTGCCCCATGCTTTATGTCACACTAGCTACTTGGTCAAGAAGACACAATTCTCCACACTATCCTTGGTAACGTGGCTAACACTCCTCTACTTTAGAACGAGAAAGCCTGGACAAAGGTCTCCTTGCCTGTGAAGTATGGAGGTTTAGGAGTGAGAAGAGCTGCCGACCTAGCTCCATGCTCATATCTGGCATCCACAGCTGTTATTTCTGACCTGGTATTGGCAATTCTCCCCCCAGCTTTCCAGTCATCATCTGCCTCCTTCAATGACATCACTCAGCAGGAACAGTTAAAGAGTCATGCCTGTACCACATTTACTAGAACTGGTGCCGCCATGAAGGAGAAGAATTAGGATACCTACCTTCAAGTCCAACATCACTGCCAAGGCCCTACTAGATGAGGCTGAGAACGAAATGGAAAGTGCATGTCTCTTTGGTTGTGATGGACAAGCACTCAAATGCATGGTTGCAAGCTCTGCCTATGGATGACTCCACTCTCCAAAGAGCAGTAGGTGTTCCTCTTGGTACCACCATCTGTGCAACACATCCCTGTCAACTCTGTGATGCATATTTATTCATTACTTTTGGGACTCATGGGCTGAGCTGCAAGTATAGTGTAGGCAGGCAGGCATTCTAGACAAGCTGTTTAAATGAGATCATCCACCTGCATGCAAAACCTATTCATCTGTAACTACATTCAACCCAACAACATAAGAATTGTTAACTATTTCTGTTTAGAGCCACTCTTCCTCTTCTTTCTTCCCTCTTCCTCTCTTTAGGCACTAGCCCTACATCCCCCAACTACCATTTTCAACCAGTGGCTGTGGTGGCCCATCAACTCTTGAGTTCAGTGAGGGAATGTCTCAGCTGTTTTGGGTTGTGCCAACCCACCCATTGATGTTTCATAATTATAAAACAAATTTTTTTAAATCTCCATCGCTTTATTTATATTATTACACTGTTATTTTTATCAAACACGACAAACTAAAACAAGCAATGCTACTGTTGACTTTAAATTCTAAACTATTTAAGAACAATTTTATGAAAAGGTGATACAATATATTGAGAGGGGTAAGTAAACGTTCACTAAAATAATAGAGGTGATTTGCTTCATAGCGAGTTCACTATCAAAGGTTCCAATGTAGCAATCAATTCACAGTTTACAGAAATCATATTGAGAGTAACTGATACATCTTGTTTTTAAAGACATTGCATTTATTGAATGGAATAAGATCAAATGATATTGTATGCAATGATAAAGAAATCTGCAGTTCCTTTGTTCAGTTTAATGGAATCGTAGTTATAAGTTATAACTCATTTGGATAGCTATTATTGATATAATTATAATAATAAATATTAACGTAATATCAATTACATGCATTTTATTGGAGATCATTCATGAGAAATAATAAGTCAACTGACTTATAATAGGCACAAGAGTAAATATCCAGGGCTATAGCCCATAGAAAAAAGTGATACCAAAGAGTGCTGGTTATTATGGAATGTGTGGTCAAAAGATTAGACAGTATAAGACTTACTCTTGTATCGCCTAATCATTGTGACCACGCACATTTTAAGCAAGCCACCATAATTCTCAAGTGCCCCAGGGGACATGCAAGCACCTGGACCTTAAGACAGTGCCAGCAGGCAAGTTCTTGGCTGTATTGGGCTCTTTTGTAGGCTAACAAATGCTGACTCTACTGTCAGCAATAAGAGAATACAATATTTTACCACACACCGTATTGCCTGTAATGGCATTGGTTGTAAGCTAGTGGCTCATGGGAAGATAAAACTGCTTGTATATTAAAATAAAATTCATATTTTAAGAAAATTTATGGAATAATAAACTATTATCTTGGAAATAATAACACAATTAATTAGAATAATAAAAAAGAATAATTCTAAAAATTTCAAGCATAATCCGGCAGGCCCTAGTTATGGTACATATATCAGAGAAGGATGAATTGAAAAATATAAAATAAAGTCTTATGAATTTTGAGATGTTTCATACATATTGTCTGGTGAGATCAGTAAAAATCATTCAAGATCACTGAATCATAGTCAGTTCTGAGCTCTCATTGTTAAATGCTGGTTGTCTAACCCCAGTACTGATGGAAGACTAACTGCCACAAACTTCATGTTGTATGGCTTGAACATGGTATTCTTCCATCACCTCTTCTTACTGCCACTGTAAACACATCAGGATAACATTACGTTGAACTCATACCAAGTAATTTAACACATCAGCTATTGCAAGTACATTCAGCTATAACAATACGTTCTGATTTCAGCCAAGGATGCTGGGATTGTGGCACCACTACTGTGCTATTATTGTCCAGCTTTACTGTCAACCGTCCATGGTATTCCTGGGAGGCCCCATCCACTTAAATGGGTGCGTCAAACTGTCATATTGTCAAATTAAAATTTAACCCACTAGAATGCAATTATGACCGCATCTGAGGTGGGTAGGGGCTTGGGGCACAATTTGGACTAGGAGATGATGGATTAACTAATAACTAAATCTTCAACTTTAGGACTTAAAAGCTATCACTGACCAGTTCACAATTTAAGAAATGTTTGCATGAATGTCAATCCTTTAGGATCCCACTATGATCCTATAGTGTTCAATAGAACATTGTGGAAAATGCACACATATGCGTGCATAATCATTTATCATATTTACTCTTTCGGTCAGTTCACACTTCTTCCAGCATGGAATCATAATTGAGTTTCTTAGTCTTCCAATCACTTATATAACAAAGGAAACATTCTAAAGAAAGAATTAGTCTTTTCTAATGGGGAATAACTACAAGGGTAATGAGCTTGCTCAGTACAGCTGAAATAGAAATAACAACCATTATTGTGAGGGTCATGTACCTAAAAATATCATTGTGAAGATATCTAGGATATATATATATATATATTACACCCTAGATATCTTCACAATGTTATCTTTAGGTATGTGACCGTGAGATAACTCACGTTATCACATAGTGTTATCTCATGGCTGTATTGCCGCAAGCCCATTACCAGAGTAGTTATAGCAGTTTTCAGGGTTTTTACAGCTACCTTTACTCTAGAGGAGCCTACCCAGTCAGGTTAGAGCTGCTGCTAAATATCAGCTGGGAGTGTGGGGAGTCCCTAGTGAGTTTTACGGCGAATTTTATACCAAGAGTTACCAACAAAGTACTTCAGTGAAGATATCTAGTGTGGAATAAACCACTTATTACACTCGTCAGAGTGATATGGCTAGATATTTCACTCTCAGGTTTTATTTTCATTCGCCTCTGGCTCGTGAAAATAAATTAGCCTGTTCATGACATATTTCGCCATATCACACTCTGACTCATGTAATAAGTACTATTTATACTATATATATATTTATATATTATATAGAATAATATATATATACATAGCTATTGGCTGTTAAATCAGAGAAAAACTGCTAATAACAGTTTTTGAACTATTCTTTCCTAGTGCCAATTCAATTTTAGGGCAAAATGATTAATATGTGAGGGAAAAACCTCAAAAATCAAGTTTTATTCCACCCAATATTATATTGTTAAATTAAGCTGAAAGAATTAATTCATCTTGGGGGTGTGGCTCATGCTTGACCTGAGGGGATCAAGGGGTGATATGTGGGGGGGGAAGCAGAGCCCCCATATTTGGTTTATCAGTCATGTGACTGTAAACACTAAAGGCTAGTATGACTATTCAACAACAAGGAATTTTCTCTTGCAGTGAAAGTTTCAAATTAAACAAATTTCAAGTTTTGATGAGACATCCTGTATAACTTTTCTATGGTCCCATGGGACAACTGACAATGTTATTGGACAAACTCCACGTCATTCATAAAGTAGCTATTTTCTAAAAAACATCCATCTTTAATTTTCGTTTGCATTGTGACCCTACAACTGCAAACGCTAGAACATTCTAAAATCATACTAACAACCATAACTGAGATAATGAAACAAACCATTGGGTGATACATGATGAGTAATGCATTAGTGGGATTTATTATTTAGAATAATACTACTTAACCCTCAGTGAGTGTGCTCGAGAGGGTTATAGTCTTCATTCTGTCTGTTTGTCTGTCTGTTTGTCTGTCTGTTTGTCTATCTGTTACGCTCTGATTTTGGAGATTACTTACAATTTATTGTTGATTATGGGTGTAGGAACCATTATTGACCCTAATAACTGCCACTGACAATCCTTACCCATTGATCACCTGAGCTAGCTATGTTATCACATGACCTGTTGATTCTTACCTTGTGCTACTTTTATGATATTATTTTGTTGGTAGTCAGTTCACTACATGGCGCTGTGAACAGTTCTCTGGTTGAGTAAAAAACCCTGTGTTGTACCTAGCTAAGCTCAATGACTACCATATCTTCAGACCTGGAGACCTTCCAAAGCTGGACCTCCAAGTGGACAGGGAAGCAGACTTCAAAGCATGGAAGTCTCAGTGGGAAGCATATCTCAACCTGTCTGGACTTAGCACAGAGTCAGAAGCCAAGCAAGTGTAAGCCCTCACGCTATGCTTCTCTAGAGAAACAGTGACTATCGTGGACAACCTTGGGCTTACTGAGGCACAGCAAGGTGATGCTACTGAGATGGTGGCAGCCATACAGAGATATGTAGAAGGAGAAATCAATGAGTCTGTGGAAAGGAGGACATTTCGCAGACGTTTTCAGCAACCAGGAGAATCATTTGACGATTTTTTAGTCAGCCTCAGAGAACTAGTGAAAACTTGTAAGTTTTGCTCCAATCAGTGCACCCAGAAGAATATCCGCGACCAAATCATTGTAGGCCTCATTGAGGGTGACACAGTTGAAGCACTTCTCCGAGAAAAGGACCTATCTCTGGATACCACCATCACCAAGTGCCGAGCACAGGAAGCAGTCAAGAAACAACGAGCAGAAATGGCGGACACCTCAGATGCAAACATTCACGTCATTCGGCATCGCAACTCCACTCATCTGCCAGCTAGTAAATATGCCCACGATGTGGCTCTAGCACCCACCCTGGTGGCCGTCAACAATGTCCTGCCTACAACATTACATGCCATAAGTGTAAGAAGATGGGCCACTATGCTAGAGTATGTAGGGGACATCAAGCACCCCATGCCACTCCCAGTGGTAAACCTCAGCCTAGCCTAGGAGCTAGAGCAGTCCATGCTCTTGAGCCACACATCAACTCCCCAAGGTGCGTAACTTCGCGTCCTTCGAACCAGCCCCCACTATCAACAAACAGATGTCATCCCTCAATGGTCATGCCACAGTTAAGGCCCTTCCTGACTCAGGAGCAGACATTTCCGTCGCAGGAAAAAGTCTGCTAGAGAGCCTTCATGAACACCCTGACAATCTTCTCTCCTCAGAAGTCACCCCAAGAGCAGTCAATGGCACCACCATGCGCCCCCTGGGCAGGTTGCCAGTAACTTTGACCTTAGGGGAGCATCAATATACTGATGACTTTCACATTTACCCAGATGTCACAGGTACACTGTAGTCTTGGAAGACTGCCAGAGGCCTGAACATTCTACCTGAATGCTACCCGAGCCCCCCATCACCAATGCCTTCTCAAGTTGCTGCCACTACAACCAAGGATCCACTCTCGGACCCCTGCTCGGACTCCAACCACCCAGCCACCAATTATGACATCAGAGCTGATTACCCTGAGGTATTCAATGGGCAGATTAAAACAATGGAAGGAGAGAAGTTTCGTATTGTCCTGACAGAGGATGCAAAGCCATTTTGTGTTCACACACCACGAACTATCCCATTAGCCTACAGAAACAAGCTCAAAGCTGAGTTGGAACTGTTAAAGCCAAGGCATTATTGCACCAGTCACGGTACCCACAGAATGGTGTGCACCCATTGTCATCACACCAAAAAAGGAGTCTGACAAGATTAGACTGTGTGTGGACCTGTCCCACTTAAGCAAATTTGTCAAGCGAGAAAGGTACCAGTCTGCCAGGCCAGCCCAAGCAGTCGCAGACATTGCTGCAGAAAATGCCAAAATTTTCACCAAGCTGGACGCACTCAAGGGATACAATCAATGCCAGTTAGATGAGGAAAGCCAACTGCTCACCACCTTTATCTCACCCTTTGGCAGGTTCAAGTTTTTACGAGCACCATATGGCATCTCATCCATATCAGAGTAGCTACTACAATTGCAGGATGGACGAGGCCTTTTCTGGACTCACTGGCTACCACCGCATTGTTGATGATGTGGTCATTTATGACAGTGATACCATGCAGCACACAGCCCACATCCATCAGTTCCTCCAAAGATGCAGGGAGAAAAAGATCACTCTCAACAATGAAAAATGGAAGTTTGCCCCAGATAATGTCAACTTCGCTAGATTCCTCCTGTCTGCCAATAGTTACTGTATAGACCAGTCAATCACAACAGCAGTCTCCAACTTCCCCACACCCACAAACCGTACAGATCTTCGTGCCTTCTTAGGGTTGGTCAACCAGCTATGATCAAGCACCCACAGTCGCGGGCCTGTTAGCTCCCCTCCGATCTCTACTTAGCACCAAAAATGAGTTCCTGTAGTCACCAGAGCTGGACCAGGCATTCGCCACCACAAAACAGTCTCTCACAACTGCACCCATTCTGTCCTTCTTTGACCAAAACAGACTAACATGCCTATGCACGGATGCCAGTCGCCAAGGTCTAGGATTCATACTGCAGCAGAAAATAGGAGACAAATGGGCACTGATCCAGACAGGATCTAGATTCCTCTCAGACACAGAATCACGGTATGCCATTATTGAGCTTGAACTACTAGCAGTAGCTTGGGCTATTCACAAGTGTCAGATATTTCTGGCAGGTCTACCACATTTTACAGTGCTCACAAATCACCATCCTCTCATCTCCATTCTCAACCATCACCTCCTAGATGAGATAGAAAACCCTCGACTTCAACACCTCAAGACAAGGATCATGGCATACAGCTTTACTGCAGAATGGGTGAAAGGAGCTCTAAACAATGCCCCAGATGCGCTCTCATGACACCCAGTTTCTGACCATTACCACAGGAAGCACTAGCAGAGCAAGACTCAGACAACAACACTGAAACAACAATAGCAGAAATACGTGTCACCTCAAGCGGGCAACAGCAGAGTATCCGCTTGCAGAATCTTCGTGAACAAACGGAACAGGACAATGAATACCAAAAGCTCCTTCACTTCATTCAGAATGGGTTCCCTGAGCACCGCAACCAACTGCCTGAAGAGTGCAAGCGTCATGGAACATCCGGCGCCACTTAGCCCTAGATGATGGCCTGATTGTGTGTGGTTGTTGCCTGCTGATTCCAGCCAAGATGCGGCGTGAAATCCTACACCAGCTACATAACTCACATCAAGGGTCTGTTCGCACCAAACAACGAGCTAGGCTAGTAGTATACTGGCCAGGAATTGATAATGATATTGACAACATCATATTGAGTTGCAAACAATGTCAAGATCACCTCCCAGCAAACCATAGTGAACCCATCGTTACCAAGCCACGGCCTGACCGTCCATTCCAGGAGATTGGAGCAGACTTCTGTGCATATGGTGGTCAGGAATTTCTTATCTTGGTTGACTGCTACTCAGACTGGCCTGACATCATTCCCATGGGCCGCAACACCACTGCACCCAGACTCATAGCAGCTCTCAAGAAAGCGTTTTGCCGGACCACAGTTCACATCCAAGATGTTCATTGATTTTGCCAAACAATGGGGATTCCTACACATAACATCCTCACCAACATACCCCCAAAGCAACGGCAAAAATGAAGCCACAGTTAAATCAATGAAGAAATTGATTTGCACATCGTGGATGCGCAACTGCCTTGATGATGGAAAGTTGGCTCAAGCGCTACTCCAGTATCGCAATACACCATCCCAAAGAGACGGCCTTTCACCAGCACAAAAGCTTTTCGGCAGACCAGTGCAAGACACGCTCCCAGGTCACAACAGAGACTTCAAGCTCGAATGGCAAAGGAGTGCAGAAGAAGCTGACCAGATTGCACTTCATCACAAAGAGAAGGTTGAGTCATACTATAATAGGCATGCCCGACATTTGCCAGAAATTTATGTGGGATCCAAAGTTGCCATACAGAACAGCATAACTAAGCTATGGGATATCTATGGAGTTGTCACAGACATTGGCCCACATCGCCGCTATTACATCAAGACCACAAGTGGCCGGGTATTAGTACATAACAGTCGCTTTTTACACCGTCACATCCCTGTCATACCTCCTCAAGACACAACCTTCCAGCCCAACACTGTGACTCCCCCAGCTACCCCAAGTCCCCCGCCTGTTCCAAACAGACGCTCAAGCCGACCTCACAAGAAGTCAAGAAGACTGATGAAGAAATTTAGCCTTCACGCTCACGTAAAGGCTTGGAGGGGGAGATGTAGGAACCATTATAGACCCTATTAACTACCATTGACCATCCTTACCCATTGATCACCTGAGCTAGCTATGTTATCACATGACCTGTTGATTCTTACCTTGTGCTACTTTTATGATATTATTGTTGGTAGTCAGTTCACTACAATGGGTATGGAACGACGATACAAGACCTTTAGTGTGCTAGGCTGATTTTTAAGAAATCTGGAAGCTACTATCAGCTGTGCGTGCGTAGGTACTAGCTTTTGTGAGGTAACGGAGCGATTAGGTAAAGGGTCTAGCTTGCGAGACTGGCCTCCGCAGCCGGAGCGCTTCCATCTAGGGTCCGTATAAAACACAGACCAGTCCAAAGACCAAGGACCAGCGGCGAGCGGTAAAGTATCTTTAGCATAAATCGTGGACTGCGGTTGAGTAATTGCTGCGTGCTAACCCTCATGGAAGCCTTGCAAGTGACCAGTATCTAGGAAGACCTTATTACTGACGTTCTCAAATTATTAGAGGATGTCAGACCAAATCTTTCTCTTTTCCAGTGGAAAGGTGGTGGAGTGTATGTTTCAAACCCAAGAGTAGCCTGTTTCAAGGTGGTATGTAAGTAATGAAATAAAGTTAAGAGGAAAAAAAAGAGCAAACTATTAATTCTATTGGTTCTATTCCAGTGCATGAGTACCTAATAAAAATAATATTAGTATTAAAGGGACCAATGTTTAAATTTTTTGCAAAGCAGTTTTGGAAAAGACAAACTACAATAAACACAAAACTTTTGTGTGATCAAGATATAAATATATGAGCTGCCTGTGAATAGGAAATATATGTTTAACCTTCAATTAGGTGTGATTCGTAAACTTTTTATTTTTTGTTAGCTACCTATGAACTTTTAAATAAGGGGACAACTGATATTGTATTATATGCATAATATGTAGTGTCAGGCTTCACCACAAAATTAGAATGAATCCAATGATGTGAAATAGACACTGCTGCATCTCTTCCTCTTTGATTACTGCCATAATGAATTATAAAATGGACACTGCTTACTAGCTACTAATAAACAACAACAACAACAACAACTTTATAGTACTAACTGCTACTATTACTACTATGTAATAGTAGTGGGAACACATAAGTGTCGCAGGCACGAGCTTAAATACAGCCAATGAGACGAGTGATGTTCTGTGTTATCCAATGAATAATACATTTATTATGTCCTGCTCATGTGCGAATATCATAGTAACTGTTTCTTGTGCAGTAAATACTTGTATAGCCGAAAAGGGGGGGGGGGAGGGACTTGATAATGAACACATGTGATATGGGAAATACTGTAGAATGTCAGTTATCCGAACACGTTGGGACCTAGAGGTGTTCGGATAACTGTACATTATAGAAAATGTATTATAAAACACTAATAAAGGGGTGTGGTCAAGCAATTCTTCATGTCTGCACGTGCTACTATTAGATTTTGGGTGTTCGGTTAACTGAAGTGTTCGGATAATTGAAGTTCGGATAACTGACATTCTACTGTATTGCCTTAAGCCATATCCAGTTTTTATTCTATGTCGCAATAGGTATTAGGCCCTAGTGCTCAGTACATAATAAAATAGTTTATGCCAATCTTAGGCACTACCGAGCATCTAGCTAATATTAGTTAACTTTTCAGTTTATGAAACTTTCTAAGAAAAAGTAATGCCTTTATGATTGTAGCTAATGCCCAAAAAAGAAATTAATTGCGGTAAGTATACAAAGTACATAACGATTTCTCCCAATAGAATAGACAATGTAGTTTAATTCTAATTAAAATAAGCTTATAAACACATCAGTTTTTTTCTTGATTTATTAGCATGGACAATCTGCTTATCAGTTATTTCAAATTAAATACATCTATACCTGTTACTCCCTCCTCTGAATTTTATTTCCCCAAGAAAAATGCATTTCCTTTCAAGAGTCATGCCTAATACTCAGGCAGATTTGTGAGACAATCATGCTTTTTAATGTACAACCATGAAACTTGGTAGACTTGTAGAATGTGATCCCAGAATTATTTTCAGAAATGAAGCCATTTTAAATTACGATCACAGTGCCAATGCTTTTGATATAAGATACTATCTTATATCAAAGCATTGGCACAGTGGATATTAACTTAGTTCCATGTAGTAGCTAATGTGGTCAACTTTGGATACCAAATGAAAAGGCTTAGCTGCTCTAAGCAGTATTTTGAAACTTGAATTAAATTTCTATCTTCTTCTGGTCAAGAGTTTACTTCAAATTCATAGTGCCCACTGCCGGCAAGATATGCAGGAATTTTCAAACACAGTGCTGCTACAGTACGCATTCAATTCAAACTCTTTGATCCGCAGAACCCTGGGACCAACATGGGAAATTTTTGTGAGAACTGACAGGAGCAAGTGCTCTCTTTGTAGGAGAGACTCCGATGAATTTCTTCAGTGTCCAGCAAAGTCTAAACATATTGGACAAAGACAATGCTAACTAGTTGCTAACATCTTTTGTTTTTCAGTGAATTGATTGAATTTACAATACCTATTAACCTTGCCCGCTTTGAAATAAGTGGTATAGAAGCAACTATGATGAGAAAAAAAAGTAATGTGACATAAATTGTACTGCAATAAGCTCAAGGTCACTGACTACTTCAAGCACAGAGGGGAAAATATCTATAGAAGATAGGGAATGGTAACGTGGGCGCATACTGTAATAACTTAGTGTCCCACAACAAACGACATCTGTTTCCTTGAGCTACGACTAATCAAGTGAATATTAGAATATGTAGCTATATTGAATGTGATTGTACAGAGAATACCAATTATGCTTTGCGACCAAAGCATCGCAGTGGAAAGTTTTTTACATCCTAAGTAAGGACAAAAGTATTACGGCAATTTGCTAAGCTTTAATGCAAGTACTGGTTTAATACAGAATATACCATTTCCGAGGACTTACTGATATGTTCAAACATTAGTACCATCTCCTAGTAGTGAATCATAAATCTTAAAATTAACTTTAATCTTTTGATCAACTTGAACAAAAAATCTATGGAAATAATATGCTATAGGAATAAGTGTTTGATATGCTATATTCAATGTAATTTGTTTTTCTAATCAGTCCATGATAAGATCACTGTAGGAGTTGGTCTTGGTTTGGATTTGGACCTAAAATGGCTGCAGAAAAATAAAATTATAATAAAAAACAACAACCTGTAAAGCTACCTGGTGATGATCCCTACGTCACAGTAGTAATTAAGTGCAGTTTAAAGTCACAAGAAGCTTTTTGTCTTGATGCAATTGCAAAGTTTGATGAGGTAAATAAAAATTTGAATATTGTGGTGGGGCAGCCGCCACTTGAAGCTAGAGAAAGGAAAGGAGAAGAGAACATTATTAAATAGTTTATCATGTCATTAGCTAAATATCACGAATATTGTCACATGTATGTTTTGTACCTCTGATTGAGCTGTGTGTATGAGGGTGGGCGGCACTTCGTCTCGAGTCCACAGGTGACCGCCCACACTTCCTGTTATGTATCATATGGCCCATCCCACCTCAAAGGATATTTAAGTCCCAAGGTGGGAGCGGGTCGTCATTCTATCCTTTATTCTACCTCGCTGTAAATCGCCTTACCTAATCTTAATGATTACCTTAAACCTTAACTGCTGTCAACGGGCTACTGTAGAGGTAAGTAGTCTACGGAGTGGTTGAGCTAAGGAAAGATGGAGGGCCGAGATCGGCAAGCAAAGGAGGAGTCTGATGGCAGCGAACTACTGTCTGCGAGATCATTCCTAGAAGTGTTTACCACTTGTCACTGAAATTGAAGTTGTTTTGTAGTAGTGTCATGTGGAGCCACATTAATGAGAGTCACATATCACTACGAAGTTTTAGTGTGTCCCAGAGAAGCTTATCTGATCACACAGTATGCACAGCCGAGCCCTGCTGATGTTCATCACAAAAAAATAATGGAAGCATCATACCTACAAACATTTAATTGACTTACTATGCACAAAGTGCTTTTACAAAGTCACAAAAACAAACAAACAAACAAACAAAAAACAAATACAAATAATAGCTACTGGTGAGCTATGTAATACATTCACAAAATGTCAGGCTACAGAGATGGGAGTTGACTCTTATGTTTCACTTGGATTCTGGGTAAAGTGTTTCACTGTCGTATTAACTTTACGAATGATTCTATGATGTACTTCCTCAACATTTTATTTGAATTCAAATCACTGTAGGAGTTGGTCTTGGTTTGGATTTGGACCTAAAATGGCTGCAGAAAAATAAAAGCGGGAACTGAAGCTCACTTCATCCATATTTTTTTGGTAGTTCTCATTCATTTTGCTGCTCACATCTTATATAGATCTTATATAGATGCTGTCAAACGAAATTAAACATTCTTAATAAGCATATTGCTGATGCCTAGTGTCACCAGGCATCCTAAACAGAAAAATCTAGTGAATATATTTGTGATTTATAGGTAACAGTTTTAATTCTATAAGAATCCATGAATAATTAGTGTAAGCCTAAGTAAATGGGTGTGTCCCATAAAACCATATTTTTTATTGAAATAAGTGTGTAAGCTTATTATTTTATTGTTATATTGAAATACACATACCGTAAAACTTGAAGACATTTCATTATCTTCAGATGTTGCATTACCTGACACATTGCTAGTGGACAGAATACACTATGTTGATCAAAACTTGTGCACACACTTTCTAACATACCTTATCTGTGAAAGAATTACAGTATTGTCATACTGCATGTTAGCAGCTAGCAAATTTTGACATTTAATAGTAATATTCTGGAGAATATTGGTAATCATTTCAAATACAAAATAAATGATATTCATAATACCTTCCAGCTTGAAGATATAGAACTGTTGTTTTCTGTGCAAGCTTTCTTTTCATCTTTTGCAGGTGTATATTCAAGTTTCCTTTTACTTGGCAAATGTTGACTTTCAACAATCTCCTGGATAAATATTGTAGTTCCTACTATAAGATCAAAAATACAACCATACCTCCCCCGGTGAAGATAGAGTACTGATGGTATCTCTACAAGCCATTTTCTTATCTTTGACTGGCATAAGTGCCATAGCATTTTCATTACAGGATTCCTAGAAAAAATTAAATATTAAAACTACAGCCAAATATGGCTACTTATGTTACTTTACTTCGTGAATAGAATCTGGTGCCGGGTTGATATCAAAATCACCAGGTCTTGGAGCTTTTCTTCCCAATGGCTTGGACTATGACACTTTCATCATCCGTCACTACAGGAACTTTTCGTTTACCTTTGACAAGATTGGGAATAAGTTGTGCAGCTTGTTGCATCAATGTATCATGAACGAGTTGAAACTTTTGCTCATGAATTAAAAACAAGGCAGGTATTACTGGAGATCTCAAGAACAAGGTATGACGAAACAAAAGCGGAGACAGATAGAAATCTCCTAACTGAAACGGTGTGTCGTATGAAAGTAGCTGTGGTTGAATTGAGTCTATCTGGAGGTTGTTAAGTTCTATCAATAATTTTTCGTGACCACAAATGACAATCAGATCTGGATAAGTCATGATGACTTCAACAAAACTTCCCAAATCAAATGCCAGTTCATGCATATTGTATAGTGCATCACGGGTAAGTCTACTCTTCTGACGTTCCCTCTGTTGTATATTCACTACCTGTCTTCTATCACGCGGTACCAACGTATGTTGATATTGAGGTGGTATTTCACTTAGAAATCAGTGATTTATAAATATTTTCAGGTGACTCATTCTGTGAAGCTATTGCTTTTAGGACAGATGGACATGTACGATAGAAGACATGATTACTAACTGTTGAATTTCCATGGGGTACTGCAACTGCTATAGATTCATCCCCAATGTAATGTATCAGGACAAAAGAGGATTGTGAATCAAGGAGCTTATAAACACATCGTTTAAACTCATGACTGTGACCTGTACGTGTCACTGAAATAAAGTAACTTTTACATACAGCTGGAACTTGTCTTGGTAGCTTCTTTGTCCCATACTGAAACCATCTGTACCCATCAGCTTGCCAATCATCTTAAGATTATAATAATGTAGAACAATAAAATTTCCATTATAATCATTACAATGCTAACTTAACATACTACACCTCAAGAGACTATTCTATTATATTAAGCAGGGTTGTACGTCTAAGGAGGGAGGCACAGGGGAAGCTTCCCCCCAAACTGCTTAACTTTCCCCTCCCCCCAAACCACTCCATTTCCCCCTCTCCTTCTCCCCCAAGAATACCGATCTCTTAATTTTTTTCCACCAAAGGAATAATGGCACTGAAGAAGTTTGTTGCAAAGTAGTAAGTACTAGCACATGACAACCCTCAACCCCCTTTAGCTCCCCCCCTCAAAAAAAAAAAAATCCTAGATGAAACTGTGTTTAATTAAATAGAATTTCTGGGAAGCTCCCCTCTTCAAAGGATTCCTAATAGGCAGACAGAAAATTAAATTGAATGCAATAAATTAAATAAACAACAACAAAACAATAACAAAAAACAAATAAAAATAAATCCATTACTATCATTGATAAGTTTTTAGTTACATCTGTAACTAGCTGTTGGTTCTACCTTTGGTCTGATCGTTAGTTGGTCTAAAAACATAGACTTCACCACCCCTGGGTTGAAAAGGGGGAAGATTAGGCTGAGTTCCCTGAAATTTCTTAAATAGTGAAAGAACTCTTGGGACATCAAGATCTTTCTGAGTGTTCATCACTCTTAAGGCTTCCACGACTGCAACCAATCACCTGCAGTTAGCGCGAACCCGCGGGGTGTGTCCGGGTGGTCCATGGTCTCTGCTGGTCTGTGTTTTACCCTCCATCTAGCGCCTCCTTTTCATACGATGCACACGTAGCGCGCGCAATTCCATTTGGAGGGGTTTCGTGCATTTTGTACCTATTTTAGGTGCGCTGGGTTTCTAAACCGGCGGATGTGGACGCGACAATAATTCTGCATCGTGTGCCTTACCGTGAACCTAACGTCTTAGCTTAGTTTGTACGTGTGCCGTGCGTTAGCCGATTGGAAGTGAAATGGAGTTTACCAAATTGTTTATAATTCTGTTGCCACTTGTTTTCCAAGAAGCATGTTCTCAGTCTGAAGGAGATGTGAGACTGACTGGAGAAACTCCAACAGACAAGTACCAGGGAAGACTGGAAATATACTGGAAAGGGAAGTGGGGTACATTCTGTAGAATCAACACTCAAGGTGCAGACGCTGCTTGCAAGCAATTAGGCCTTTCAGAAGTCTTCATGAGTGCTAGTTACAGGTATCGAGCCGCTTTGCCGTTCAATGTCACCAGAGCCAGCGATGACACTCCTATAGCTATAGCATCCACATCATGCCAGACATCAGTTGATCACGTGTTGAGGTGCAACTACAGCTCTGATGTGCCTTCGACATGCACTCACGATGACGACATGATCTTGTTCTGTCTCCCGACACAGAAATGGCTGCACCCGTACGACACCGAAGTTAGATTGCGTTCTTCCACATATTTTTCCACGGGCGTCCTGGAAATGTACGCCAACGACCAATGGGGAAACATTTGCTCCAATAAGTTCAATCAAGGAGCAGCTGACTCCGCGTGCAGACAAATGGGGTTCACGGGAGCCAAGGCGTTTTCGTCAGCGTCCAATACGTCCAAAACCACGTGGTTGTCCGGAGTGAAATGCAGCCAGTCCTGTAATTGCCTCAACGGGTGCTTCGGAAAAACTCCGTCCAAAGCAGCCCATTGCAGTAGCAACAAATTTGCCAGTATAACCTGCACGTTCGACATTACCAAAATCAACAGCTCCACGGCCGGTAATTACAACGACTGCCTCTATCGTCAGGGCACCTGCAATGAAGGGTCTGGCCGAGAGGTAGGTGTGATAGTAGGCGTGGTTATAGTGCTGTTGGTGGTAACCGCGATCACCATCTGCGTGGTGTCTCTAATAGCGTATTTTGTCATATCATCTCGCAAGAGAAAAGGATATCACTCCATTAATGATTAAGTTTTGTGGACTCGTGTTTTGATTTTAATAGTAGCTATTTCATAAAACAATTTCTCTCTCTCTCTCTTTTTTTTTTTTTTTTTTTGTTGCACATACCTGTACATCCATGTAGTTTCATTTTTTTGTAATATAATTATATTTCTTGCCTAATTTAAACATTCGGATGAGAGGGGTGTGGTAAACTGGTTGGGTTGTGTTTTTTACACACAATACACACATACAGTATGCATACATTTATATACACATGCTTGAGTTACAGTTCTCATCCTGTCAGATGGTCAGTGTCACACCCACAAAGCTGAGATAACAAAGCTGTGGTGACAACTGGCCAGATGCAACTATCTAGTCCAGAAGTAGGGATTCAGTCTTCTTGACTGTGAAAGGCATACACTGGAGAAGTCACTCTTGTTTTTTGTTGTTGTTGTTTTTTGTTAGAATTCTAACTGATAAGCTATAAATACATTACACATAAAACTAGTCTTGAAATGGTACTTATACTCTTGGTCCCATTATAGCAGTTAAATTGGACAAGACGTGCTTTCAAGTGTCCAGGTAGACATTGGACAAGACGTGCTTTCAAGTGTCCAGGTAGACAGACATATTGGGTAATGTACACACTTCATTTGAATGTGTACTCCAGCATGTGTGTGAATGTGTCAGCTTACCTTCATGTGCAAGTGTGAGAGTTGCATGTATGGATATGTGTTGCACATGCATTATGTGGTTGCTATGCAACAAACGGTATTCACTCTCCTAGGAACAAACTTTTGTATTATTGTTGGCTCGTATTAGCTAGTGTGTCCACGATCCTTCTAGTGCTTCCCACTCTAACTGAGTATGCACTCTTTTCGAGCATAATATATTGAGGGAACATTAATTCATTGGGCTCACCGGATATATTGTATAACTACTCAGTAATGAGAGATTGCTGAGCAAAGTACATGGAAGGAGCTTTCCATAGTAGTAGTAGTAGCTTTATGTAGTAAGTTTTTCATTGTTACTGTTGGACAAATCTAGCTTAGAAGCATAAAATTTATAATAAATTCAGAAGACATTTAGACCATGAGTCTTCACTGGTTATTTGCACTGTATCTTTCACATTGCTGGAAACCTCTAGGCTGACACCTCTTTACAAGACTTACTCATAGCTATAGCTGATACATTACATTCCTTATAAATGTACTTAACATTCAGGACTTCCCCTGGAAGCCTGTGGTTCCACTGGCCCCAATATGTCTGGAAAGGTTAAATTATTTAAACCATGTATTGTGACCTTGTGGTAATCAACCCAGCAGGTTGGGAATACCCACCCACTTGAGTCTAATGGGACTGATATTAATCCAGGTGGGACAGAGCAGGGGATGACCCACTAAGTGTTCTGAGGAAATTCATCTTATGGCGGCTTGAAGCCTGTGAACAGTACAAAGCCAGCTATGGACAGAAGTGTTTGAGAGGGAGTATTCTCCTTTAGCTTTATCCTCCTACCGCGGCATCCTCAGCACTAAATTGTGACTTCTATGGCTTCAGGAGTTCTCACAGTTTATTTATTACTTATCACCGCCATATGTGGTGGTCATGCTACTCAACGGGTTGTATTAGCTTTCTAACATACCGGTACCCCATTCTTTAAACAATGAGTGTGATTCGTTACTATCTTGCTTCATGTGGAACATTGTGTTGTTATAACAACAATACTCTTGAATATTTTATTTATTATTATTATTATTATTATTATTATTATCTAGTGTGATACATGTTGCGATTTTCAAGGCCAAAACATTTTTGTCAAACAAATATTGTATTCCCATAATGAAGTGAGCAAA
>WLWD01000120.1_pt1 | contig 59168 bp, 54 predicted proteins | sample 6712731 | NCBI WGS metagenome assembly WLWD01 (sample SAMN12718690, study PRJNA576275) | sponge metagenome | isolation source: marine sponge | host: Mycale hentscheli | place: New Zealand: South Island, Marlborough, Capsize Point | collected 2014-11-01 | reverse complement strand
ACCCACTCACTGCACCAGTACAATTAGCTGGCTCCAGCAATACAGAGTGTGGGCAGCTGGTTCTATAGCCTGGAGCTAAGCCAGTAGAAGCAGCTGCCAGTAGAAGCAGCTGCACTCTAGCACTTGCAATTTTGGCAAAGACAATCAATTACCTTACTTATTATAATATCATAATTAATATAATAAATATTTAGTTTTAACTTAATTAACTTAATAATAAATAATAATATTCTAGTTTTATTATAGTACAAGTTTTTAATACTTAACTTTAGTATCCCATATAGTCTATAAATGGGACATTCTAAAGAGAAGCCAATATCACTGAAGGCAAGATGGCTTTCTAGAGATGCTGCTATTCTCTTACACTAACCTGACAGAGTTCCTTTATGTACTCCATCTCTATTAGAAACCAGCAACTGTCCAGTAGACAAGACTGCAGTAGCTATCAGTCCACTATACTTCTGTTCTGGTCTATCTCCCTCACTAGTAGTCTCAATCCACTCCTCTGTCTTGTTGGAGTAACTTCTAATGGTAGAATAGTCATCGATGCCGATTAGATTCGATACATAGGAGACGATAGCAAAGATCTCAGTAAGTGTGGTTACTGTCCTCCATATTGTTTGTCTTCTTGTCCTGCCATTACTAGCAGATGCTATAAGAGACTCTAAACTGCATATAAACAGAATCTCACTCTTGTCATCTCCTCCTGTGAAGTAGAAGTTGCCTTCATGGAATGTTGATCGCATGTTCCAGCATGAAGAAGGAAGTGAGTCTGCAGTCGTCCAATGGTCGTTGAGTAGAACTTCCACTACGTCCAAGTACTGTGAGCCACTCCCACCAGCCACGACCAGGACCTCCGGTGATCCTCCACTAACTGATGATGCCCAGGAGCGACGAGTAGGCATGGCACGTAGCGATGGCTTCCAGTCTAGACCAGTAGTACTAGTGAACAGAAAGTTCGTGAGTTTAAGAGTGGAGGGATGCCATCCACCAACCAATACAAACTTAGACTGGTAGGTAGTTAGGGACGAGAGTTCATATGGTGCACGAGTAGTAGTCCATGAGTGGAGGTCAGTAGAGATGTGAAGTGTGCGATAATTAGAATCCATAACAATGACTTTATTTTGTAGTACTGCACATTGTGCAGGATAGACATACTTACTCCATGTATGGCAGTGCTCCCAGTGAAGAGAGACTGGAGGATGGAGATCTCTCTAAATACAAATAAATAAATAAATATATAATTAAAGTGATAAATAAACAAACAAACAAACAGCATTTAAGTGCTATTTAAACGAGACTTTGACATGCAAACACACCAACAAACTTATAAAGACTACAAACACATGTTGTAAACAAACACACCAACAAATGTATTCCTATATTATCAGCTTATGCATATGCTATATAAACATTCTGTACAAGTTTAAATAACTGCATAAATGCTAACAAACAACAATATAATTCACAAACATACAATTTTACTCTATAATTTACAGAATGTATACACACAATAACAATAGCAACTGTGTGACATACTAACACACAAACATACAGGTTCTCACACAATGCTTACATACAACACAATATTTAGTATATAAAACGGTAAAAAAACAATACTGAGAAATAAACAAATAAACAAACACACAAACATACAACTAGTACAATGCGTAAATATGTGCACACAAACACAAAATAATGACATGATATTCCAAACACACAAACACATAATAAGAGAATGTGCTGTTTCTTCCTGTGCTAAAATAATGTACAGTAGGCACCAGAAAAGAAAGATTTTTTTTTGCACTGAAGGAGTTATTGTAGAAAAAGAAAAAAGAGAGAAAATGTTACGGCAGTTGATAAAATATAGTTTTTCAGTTCGACTATGTTAAAGTTTTAATGCTCGTTTACCATATGCCACTTTCAGGAATGTAAAAAAATGATGCTATTTTAAATATCATTGGCTTAGATATTCTCACTAATAGAGACCCAACTGTAGCTGGTAGAAAGACTAAGAAGTAGGGACCTGTCAGAGCAGCAAGTTCAGCGAAAATCCAGTCAGTCTGCTTAATCGAAGAAAGTCAGTTTTTTTTTTATTGTGCAAGCAGTTTAGCATGACCCCTATAGCATTTAGAGGGTAGTACAAGGCTTAGCTTGCTGATATAGCTGTGGAAGAGTTTCTAGCTTTTAGCTGTAAATCAACTGAAACGAGAACTTGACTAGTAAAATTTTTATTGTGACTGTACCAACTGTTTAGTCAAAACGCAATGAAAAAATTGTAAAAAAAAAGCTTTTTTCTTTTCGAAAGACACCTGCTATGCTGTATAGAAAGCTAACACATGAACATATATATTTTTAAAAAACAAACCCCAAAACATAATCTTCCTATAAAAGTGCACAAACATACAAATATACATCATTATTTACACATGGTAAAAACTGTAAATAAACCACTAAACAAACACAACAACAAAAAAATTACTACAAATATATGCTGTGTTTATGTGTTATAAACACACAACTTACTATATTTCTGGAACAAACTAGACTTCAAATAGCTAGAGTAAATAGATACAAACTGTAGCATAAAGAGAGGGATAGTCTAACCATCCTCCAGCACAAAAACAACTAGCAACTGGAAAAAAGAGAGGGAAAGTCATGTCTGAGCATGCTCATGAAAAGAACCTGGTGTCTTTTTAAGAGCATGCTCAGGAACTAGACTTTTACCCTCTCTTTTTTCCAGTTGCCAGTGCATTGGCTGTGAGCATGCTCACACATTACTTTCCCTCTTTTTTTCAGTTCAGCTGGTATCTCTTTATGAGCATGCTCAGACATAAGTTTCCCTCTTTCTATCCAGTTGTTGATGCCTTATATATAATGATCAGACATTAATTTCCCTTTTTCTAGTTGTAAAAAAAAATTAAGCTAAGCACTTGGCATGTGTGTAGGTAGCAGTGTTTTCCCTTCTTTCAACCCTTTTGTAAAAGCTATACAAACAGCGGGCTATATAGGGAAGGCTGGATCTAGGCTAACAAACATTTGATTAAGTAATGAGCTAGCCGTAGCTATGCGCTCACCTCTGTACGAACTTGCGGCTGGCTTTCCGCCATTGCTTACTGACAGAGTCGATTGTTTTCCAAAATAGGGCGTTCCCACATTTTTAATTTCTGACCCACCACACCCAAAATGCGGACTATAAAGTAGATTCATAAAATATTGCGTTACTGGCAGAATGGCTGCTATTCACCTTTGACCTCAATTGGTATCTCTGCAACTGCATTGCAAGAGCTCTTGCCGCCTGCTCTCACTGCTGGCGTGGTAAGTGTTCTCCAGTGTGTGTTGGTAGTAGAGAAGTATTGGTTCCAATAGGTCTGATAATGCATGCATCACCAATACTGGAGTGCTATTCTGACACTAGGCTAGCTTGTTGTGGTCACCTGACAACACTTTGTTAAATATACTTTTACAGTGGAACAGCAATTGTCTGGACGTCTGGACATCAATCATCCGTTAACTGGAACAGAACAAATGCTGCATGCACATAACAATTGCAATGGCCTGAAAAAAAGGGAGGAGCTACTGTACTTCAAAGAATTTGAATTCCAGAAGTCCACCATCACTATCATCAAGAAAGGCAAGGGTAAGTTAATAGCTTTTGCTTCCCAAAATGGGTCCTTTATGAAAATCGCAGCAACATTTTATTGTTATGAACATTTCAATTCCCCAATTAGTTACATGCGGCTAGGGAGAATAAGTTAGCATTGGTAAAGATCGTCAAACGTTACGCAATTGCGCCAAACACACTAGCAAATCAAAGCAAGGAACGGTTATGCACCAATGGTTATATGATTTCTATATATACCTAGCTAGCTCTTCCAGCCCCCTTTATTACCTTGTATTGTTTAGGAAGGTGATTAATTTCATTATTTTGTTCAAATGCTCACTGTGTAGAGTATCCAATAGTATATGCCTATGTGTATAACTATGTATGTGTGTGAGTACAACTGTATGTGTGTGCATGCTGACGTTGGTTTTTATAGATGGAAAGTAATTTAACTTAAGTAATCAAAAGTAGCTCAATAAGAATGATAACATTTGTCCAATCCACTTATTGGAATTCAATCTTGTTGGATTTCTTTAATTACCAATTTATTGCTAGCTAGTTTGTATGCTTTGAAAATCATGTCGTCACCAGGAAATTCTTAAAAATGGATACATTTTTTTAAATCTAAAATTTGTCTACATTCTTCAAAAGCATAATTAGCTACTCTGTAGCATGACTTAGAGAAGAATTAGTAAAGCATTTATCAACAGTAAGTGCAATAAATGTACCTCACATCATTCAATTATTGCTGAATGAAGCATTAGCATTTCATGTGATTTGTGAATGTCATATTTGATTTGTGCTTTATTCTTCACTTTTGCACAATTGCAGAAATGCTTTGTCACGAGCTATAATATAATATATAAGTAGTTTATCAAGGCGTCTATTAACTTGTGATTGAGATAAACATTAAGTTTATCAAGGCATCTATTAACTTGTGATTGAGATAGACATTAAGTTTATCAGGCGTCTATTAACTTGTGATTGAGATAAACATTAAGTTTATCAGGCGTCTATTAACTTGTGATTGAGATAAACATTAAGTTTATCAGGCGTCTATTAACTTGTGATTGAGATAAACATTAAGTTTATCAGGCGTCTATTAACTTGTGATTGAGATAAACATTAAGTTTATCAGGCGTCTATTAACTTGTGATTGAGATAAACATTAACTTTATTTTAACTTGTGATTGAGATAAACATTAAGTTTATCAGGCGTCTATTAACTTGTGATTGAGATAAACATTAAGTTTATCAAGGCGTCTATTAACCTTGTGATTGAGATAAACATTAAGTTTATTAGGCGTCTATTAACTTGTGATTGAGATAAACATTAAGTTTATCAAGGCGTCTATTAACCTTGTGATTGAGATAAACATTAAGTTTATCAGGCGTCTATTAACTTGTGATTGAGATAAACATTAAGTTTATAGGCGTCTATTAACTATGCCTATTAACTTGTGATTGAGATAAACATTAAGTTTATCAAGGCGTCTATTAACTTGTGATTGAGATAAACATTAAGTTTATCAGGCGTCTATTAACTTGTGATTGAGATAAACATTAAGTTTATCAAGGCGTCTATTAACTTGTGATTGAGATAAACATTAAGTTTATCAGGCTTCTATTAACTTGTGATTGAGATAAACATTAAGTTTATCACGCTTCTATTAACTTGTGATTGAGATAAACATTAAGTTTATCAGGCGTCTATTAACTTGTGATTGAGATAAACATTAAGTTTATCAGGCGTCTATTAACTTGTGATTTAGATAAACATTAAGTTTATCAGGCGTCTATTAACTTGTGATTGAGATAAACATTAAGTTATCAGGCGTCTATTAACTTGTGATTGAGATAAACATTAAGTTTATCAGGCGTCTATTAACTTGTGATTGAGATAAACATTAAGTTTATCAGGCGTCTATTAACTTGTGATTGAGATAAACATTAAGTTTATCAGGCGTCTATTAACTTGTGATTGAGATAAACATTAAGTTTATCAGGCGTCTATTAACTTGTGATTGAGATAAACATTAAGTTTATCAGGCGTATATTAACTTGTGATTGAGATAAACATTGTTTTAAAACTCACAGTAGATTGACTCGGCATGCATTGTAACTGGCAGATCTAAAACATAAATGCCCATTGCTCACAGTTGTTGCAGTGACTTATAAAATATTTCAATAAAAATTTTGTTGACTTAGTGTCATTAATTTAACCAGTAACAGTTTGAACTTTGCTTGGCTAGTTTCTGTCAAAAGTGTATCAATACATTTTTATTTCTTTCCTCCAGCCACGAGTATTAATTACATCAGATACTTCTTCCATGAGTTAAAACATTGAGGAGCCATATCTGACATAAACCACAAACAGGATTTAAATCACTTGCATTTCAACTTTATATGGACTCCAGTATAATTGCAACTTTGTCTTCCTGATTAAAAATAGCATATGCTACTGGGATGCCTTCTTGATAGTCATCTAACACTAGTAATGGAATTAAATGAATATTATAATTATTAACATTGTGGGTTGTATCCATATACATACAACAATTGCACAATGTTTGAGTAGCATATCTTTTTAAAATTCTGTCTCAATAACTAATAACAAATCTTGATCATTCAGCAGTTTACAATCTTCATTTGGTTCTTCACCTTTGCTGCTTATACAAGAGAATAAAATTATAGTCAAAAGTCTGCATTTCCTTCATAATACTGGCCACACTGACGAAATCATTTGAATGTTTTTGAATGCCACCGTCATTGAAAGCTATCCTTATATTATTAGGTGATCACGAAAAATTCTATTACTCATTTCAGATTGTCTAAAACTGAATTGGCTATGTGCCTTGAACCAACACCTTTCAATATTTTAAGTGACAGATTAATTATTACTCTTACTAAGTCGTAAACATCCCAACTGTTTGTTGTGATAATAGTGGGTAGGAGTATAAGTTATGGATACTGTATCTGTTTTTAAGCATCTTATTGCTTTTATACATACTGAGCAGTTTATATTAATTTTACCTGTTCCTTGACTTTTTAGCCCTCTTTTCCACTCCTACGTGGGTTTTGGTTTACTGATTGCTGTATTAATAATAATGTTGATAGTTTTGAGTAAACTGTGAGGCAGTCATAAACCATGAATGTGGGACATTTCTTCTTCTGTCTTCCATCAAGAACAAAGTTCATCCAAATTTTTAAAGGTTCTTTCAACAATGTCAATTGCATAACTATGCTCATCTTTGAGATGCCCTACTAATTCCATCACCTAAGTATGAAGGAAAATTATATTGAGTAAATGATTTATGTTAATTGTTAAACTTATTTATTTCCTCTTAAAACAGATACTGCATTTCATTTGCCCCTTTTATTTTTTGTGAGAAGTACTGATATGTCAGGACAAACTGCTAGTGTATGCATATTGCTGAAAAGAGAACATTACAACTCCAGACGACTTTGTCAGTGACTTTGCATTCTCTTTCAACAATTGTATTCAGGTGAACAGCACTGTTTTGTAACACTGTCACAGGACAAACAAGATGAAGAATTGTAAATATTTGTGGATTGAGGAGGGAGTGAAAAGATGGTTTTCTTCTTATTTTTATGCTGCCCTATAAAATGTATGACTGGACTTGAGAGATGGGGAACAATGATGATTTGGGTGAATCTGAAATAATGATAAAAATCACAGAAGTAGATAATGAGCTAGGTTTATGACTACAATGCATTTGATAGCATATCAGACTTTGCAAGCACATGTCTTTAGGATGATAAGCAATTACATGCTACCAAGTGAACAACGTGTAATCTGGTACATACAGAAGAAAAGAAACCATTTGTTGAGTATGTAGTGAATCAGAGGATATAGTTTTTTGTTTCAGTGGTAATGACAGTCACCTCTCTGTGTGCTCTTGGCTTACTAGAGGACAGGAGGACCTGCTTTTGTAAGGCTGGTGTGATGAAAAAAATGATATCTGTATTTTAGACATTCTGGAATGTATAATTTAAAATAGAGTGTAACATATATCAATGCTCCAAAAAATGAAATATACATTTTATAGCTTTTGATGACCATCAGATACAACTCTATTATAGCTTGTATTTCAAGTTGTCTTCCTTCATAGCAGCCCATCAGTTATAGTTGTAGAATTAAAGTTTTGCAACTACTTTACATAACACACTTTCACTGAAACATATTAGGCAGCATAATAAATTCAGATAGCACTATAGCTATCACATTAATAGGAAAAACAAAACAAATACAATATACTTAAATTGTGATTGAAACTGAGAGGAAGATGCGGACTAATTTGATCCTGCAAAAAAAAAAAAAAAGTGGGTGGATCTTAGCTACACATTAAAGTAAATTAAATTTTACATCTTACCTTGTGAATATCCATACGTTCATTTTGAACTCTGTACACTGCAAACCAACAACAAGAACTGAGGTTATTAAATTTCATACCTTTATTATATCAACCTGAGCAGCAAATATTCCACAGTCAATTCCATTTGTCTGGTGAGGAATATTCTACAACAACATTCTTAGTCCAGGACTGACAATAATGTCACAAATAAAGCTAACCTTTCATGCTTCATAGGACCATTTGTGAAATTCTGAAGCTATTCTTCTTTATTAAATCTCAATGAAAAAGTCCCTTTTTAATGACATCGCTCACATAAAGCTATGAATACTGTAATAAATGCCAATGAGTGTTATCATCCTCATGGTAGGAGTCATAGCATTCCACACATTGCATGTTCACATCTATAAACTATACCATATAGCAGAATCAACCCTATGACAATACGAACACAAGGTATCTACTTACTAAAGGTGTCCAGTAATGTAATCATGACTAGTATATCATAGAGTTGTGTAGTAAAGAATATAAAATGCCAATTAGCATTGTAAGTCTGTTGTTTATCTTTCTATTCCAACGTTGGATTCCACTACACTCTTTGTCCATTAACTTCTTCCTATAATGTGAACTCATCACAAAAAAAAATTTCCCCAATTTATTAAATCCACAATTGTCTTAATTTAGTTTACACAAATAGTTCAAATCCAATGTCACTGCAGCCACCATGTATAACTCTTATTCTAGCACTGTAATATATTTTTCCCAATTCATGATGGCTGCAATCACCTCATAATCTGCTAACAGTATCACTAAAACTAATTATTTACATGTACTTTAAACTTGTTATATTAGCTATAGCTTATAGCTGGTCTAGCTACCTTCCTCACAAATCTGGCAATTTGAGCGAAGACTTCCCAAGCTCGCAAATGCCTTTTAAACAGAGCCTATTTTTTAGCAGAACCTGTAGAGTGCTTTATATGAAGCGTAAGTTTGTACCATTTATAATACCAGGAGGAAATCGTAACATACTGCAGCTATTCAATCCCACAACGTGAGCCTTTGCCACAGCAAATCGACCACTTACCGTGACCACGCCTCTCCATCAACTACCGCGAGTGACGATGTTTACCTATGCTAATTTACTCTCCTTAGTCGCTTCCCAATTAGTTCAGGTAATAGATGTTCCACTGTACATGAAAATATCGGAAGTGAATGAATAGCGTATCGTAAATAATCAGATGTCACCATTATTGGCTTTCAGTGCATAAATTGCTTCATTTAACTTTAGAAATTCCTATTACTTCCTCAGGCAATTGTCTTGTATTTCAGTAAATTATTTCTCATATATTTATCAATTCTTTGTTCATGCCAAGTTCTGTTCTGTTAGCTGATTTCATCTTCTAAATTTGTAGCTATACCAAATCGAAAGCACGATATCACTGAAGAACTTTTCAGTTCTTCTAGGACCTCTTGGATCCCTGGTACTTTCTCTAGTGAATTTGACTCCATAACCTTTTCCCATTTCATGAAGAAGCTTTTTTTTAGCCAACTTGGCAATAACTCTTCTCTTATGCTCAGTTTTGGTTAGTTTCTTTTCCAATAAACAAAAAAGTAACTCAGTTTTTACACTATTAATTGCCTCCCCCCTCCCACCCTAAAAAGAATCCTGTATGAAACACAGCTTCTGTGTGTTGAAAGGACCTTTTCAGTGCCCAAGCAACTGAATAATTAGTAGAATCAAGTATGACTGAATGTGGTTCCATAGTTCCCAGTTGTCCTGATCAGGCCAGACACTTGTGATATTCTCACATCTGTCCTGATGCACGCCCAACGGAGGCTTTTGTCCTAGTGATGAGTGGCTTTTTCAGAATAATGCTTAGTCAGCAAAATCTGGTGGTACAGTGTGGTCCAGACCCACTCATGCTTACAATGTGTAAAGACAACATGTCACAATAGAAGAGTCAGCATTTCTAATTATAGTGCATTCAGCTGTTTCTAATTATAGTGTATTCAGCTGTTTCTAATTATAGTGCATTCAGCTGTTCTTTTTTTAGTTTTTGTTTGTGTTGTATCTCAATTGAGACTCGTGTGTGCACATATGTGTGAGTATTACAAAGAGTGTGTTTGTGTGTGATCAGCTTGTCTAGTGTATGTTAAATTTCAATAGGGATGGCCACACATAACAACGCGCACTGCCCATAGATCCACACATTAATTTATTCCCCGCCAATACCCCACAATTCGATAATACGCTAACAGAAACAATCGCACAGTAGTAGCAGCAGTGAAGTGTAGTGTCTTTAGCTTCAAGTTGTCTCATAGCTGTTTACAGCAACACTCTGTATAGTAGTCCTTGTCTGAGCTCACGTGGCAAGGTGCACCAGGCTGCCTCTCCTCCTGTAGCCGTTCTCCAGGCTCTGCACATCTGAGCTCGAGCGGATGGATCCAGCAGGCTGGATTTCTGAAGAGTGAAGACTTCCCAAGCTGCCCAGCTCTAAGACCTTCACCTTGGGCTATCTCCCAGAAACTGCTCTCTCTTCTGAGTCTCTTGATATTGTTGTATTGATGTTTGTTTACTCTTGGTATAGGTGGGCTCTTTCTAGAACCAATGCAAATCTATTGAAAAAAATTTGCTCGCACACTAGAGTACGAGAAATGGGGGTGGGGGGGGCGTGGTTCTTTAATAAGAATTGCGAGTGGAATAAAAGTTCCCAATTTTGCAAGTTTTTCTTGGAATCTAATAATGAGAATAACAATTATTTTACACACGGGTAAACCAAAAAAAAGAAGAGGTGTGCCACAACTTGAATTTTTCAATATCTTATAAAAAGAACAAATGCGAATAAATCATAAAGTAATATTGAAATGAAAAGAACTTGTTGTCTTACAGTAGAGTATCGGCTCGGCTAGTAGTGCACCAAATTACAGAGATCCAACTTACCGCACCGCTCCAAACAAAGTGCCACAAAGTTTTATAACAATACTCCAATAGTAGTTAATCTCTTAAAATACTAGTTTCAAGTGAATTTAATTTACGTTTGATATTACAACGGTGTTACAGTTGCTAGTACATCACATACATTATCTGGTGTCACGCCCACACAAACACACACACACACACACGTGCATGCACACACACACACACACAAAATGCAAATGCAAATTTTCTTGCTGCGGTCACGCGTACCTGGCAGAGCTAGGATGCCTGTGCACTAAGCAGGCACTGTGAGCCGTGCAAGCAAAGCTCCTGGATCCGGGATAGGAACTCGCAGGACAACAGGCCTTTCCTCACAGCAAGTGGTGTGGGCACCCGAAGTCCCACCTGGACCATTGCTGTTCATGAGAAAAGGCCTTGAATTTTCACCCCAGCAAATGCCAGGTCCCCAATCACAGCTGGGTGGACTGGTGGGGCTGGTGGGAGGCAGATGGAAAATCAGATGGAAAAATTGCCTGAGTTGGGCTTGAACTCAGGACTGTGGGCCCTGAGCCCAGGACACAACCACTACACCACACAGCCACACACACACACACACACACACGTGCATGCACACACACACACACACACACACACACACACAGTGGCGTACCATGTTAAATATCCAAACAGGCTTTTTCCCCTTTCCTGCCCCTAGGAATATTTTTGAGGGACTCTTCATTTCTGTTTTGCATTAGCAATGCATGTATTTCAAACTTTGCAATCATTGAATTTAAATACATTAAGTAAATACGTACAGAAGAGCTCAAAGTCACTCAAATATAAATACATTGAAAGTACTGCAAAAAATGTATATAATTGCTATTAAATGTGCAGTTCTCTTGTTTCTTGTTAGTCATAACTTCAATGGATGAGACTATAGTATACCCAACTGGACTTGGTTGCATGAAAAACTTGAATAACTTTTAGTGTCAAAACTACACGTGTATCTCACTGGTTTGACAGATCTTAAATGGTCTTGCAAGAATATTCATGCAATGATTCTGCACCATAGGCTAGTCTGAGACATCATTTACAGTTGGACGTGGACTAAAATAAAATGAGAGAAACTGCGGGACCATATAATTGGCATATTTTAGAGTCGGACTTGTTCAGTGGACTAAAATGAAAGGAGAGAAACTGCCGTGGACCATGGAATTAGCATATTTTAGAGTCGGACGTGTCAAGTGGACCAAAATGAAACGAGAGAAACTGCCGTAAATCATGTAATTAGCATATTTCATAGTCGGACGTGTCCAGTGGACTAAAATGAAATAAGAGAAACTGACGCGGACAAAGTAATTAGCATAATTTAGAGTCGGACGTGTCCAGTGGACTAAAATGAAACGAGAAAAACTGCCGGGGATCATGTAATTAGCATATTTCATTGTTGGATGTGTCCAGTGGACTTAAATGAAACGAGAGAAACTGCCGGGGACTAAGTAATGAGGATAATTTAGAGTCGGACGTGTCCAGTGGACTAAAATTAAATGAGAGAAACTGCCGGGGACCAAGTAATTAGCATATTTTAGAGTCAGACTTGTCCAGTGAACTAAAATGAAACGAGAGAAACTGCCGGGAACCATGGAATTAGCATAATTTAGAGTCGGACGTGTCCAGTGGACTAAAATGAAACGAGAGAAACTGCCGGGGATCATGTAATTAGCATATTTCATTGTCGAACGTGTCCAGTGGAACATAATGAAACGAGAGAAACTGCCGGGGACCATGGAATTAGCATAATTTAGAGTCGGACGTGTCAAGTGGACTAAAATGAAACAAGAGAAACTGACGCGGACAAAGTAATTAGCATAATTTAGAGTCGGACGTGTCCAGTGGACTAAAATGAAACGAGAGAAACTGCCGGGGATCATGTAATTAGCATATTTCATTGTCGAACGTGTCCAGTGGAATAAAATGAAACGAGAGAAACTGCCGGGGACCATGTAATTAGCATATTTTAGAGTCGGACTTGTTCAGTGGACTAAAATGAAAGGAGAGAAACTGCCGGGGACCATGGAATTAGCATATTTTAGAGTCGGACGTGTCAAGTGGACTAAAATGAAACGAGAGAAACTGCCGTGAATCATGTAATTAGCATATTTCATAGTCGGACGTGTCCAGTGGACTAAAATGAAACAAGAGAAACTGACGCGGACAAAGTAATTAGCATAATTTAGAGTCGGACGTGTCCAGTGGACTAAAATGAAACGAGAGAAACTGCCGGGGATCATGTAATTAGCATATTTCATTGTTGGATGTGTCCAGTGGACTTAAATGAAACGAGAGAAACTGCCGGGGACTAAGTAATGAGGATAATTTAGAGTCGGAAGTGTCCAGTGGACTAAAATTAAATGAGAGAAACTGCTGGGGACCAAGTAATTAGCATATTTTAGAGTCAGACTTGTCCAGTGAACTAAAATGAAACGAGAGAAACTGCCGGGAACCATGGAATTAGCATAATTTAGAGTCGGACGTGTCCAGTGGACTAAAATGAAACAAGAGAAACAGCCGGGGACCATGGAATTAGCATATTTTAGAGTCGGACGTGTCAAGTGGACTAAAATGAAACGAGAGAAACTGCCGTGGATCATGTAATTAGCATATTTCATAGTTGGACGTGTCCAGTGGACTAAAATGAAACGAGAGAAACTGACGGGGACAAAGTAATTCGCATAATTTAGAGTCGGACGTGTCCAGTGGACTAAAATGAAACGAGAAAAACTGCCGGGGATCATGTAATTAGCATATTTCATTGTCGAACGTGTCCAGTGGAATAAAATGAAACGAGAGAAACTGCCGGGGACCATGGAATTAGCATATTATAGAGTCGGACGGGTCCAGTGGACTAAAATGAAACGAGAAAAACTGCCGGGGACCATGGAATTAGCATAATTTAGAGTCAGACGTGTCCAGTGGACTAAAATGAAACGAGAGAAACTGCCGGGGACAATGGAATTAGCATAATTTAGAGTCGGACGTGTCCAGTGGTCTATAATGAAATGAGAGAAACTGCCAGGGACCATGTAATTAGCATATTGTAGAGTTGGACGTGTCCAGTGGACAATAATGAAATGAGAGAAACTGCCGGGAACCATGTAATTAGCATATTTTAGAGTCAGACGTGTCCAGTGGACAAAAATGAAACGAGAGAAACTGCCAGGGACAATGGAATTAGCATATTTTAGAGTCAGACGTGTCCAGTGGACAAAAATGAAACGAGAAAAACTGCCGGAGACCCATGGAATTAGCATAATTTAGAGTCGGACGTGTCCAGTGGACTAAAATGAAACAAGGGAAACTGCCGGGGACCATGTAATTAGCATTTTTTAGTGTCAGACGTGTCCAGTGGACTAAAATGAAACGAGAGAAACTGCCGGGGAACAATTAATTAGCATAATTTAGAGTAGGATGTGTCCGGTGGACTAAAATGAAACGAGAGAAACTGCCGGGGACCATGTAATTAGCATATTTCATTGTCGGACGTGTTCAGTGGACTAAAATGAAACCAGAGAAACTGCCAAGGACAAAGTAATTAGCATAATTTAGAGTCAAACGTGTCCAGTGGTCTAAAATGAAACCAGAGAAACTGCCGGGGACCATGTAATTAGCATATTTTAGAGTTTGACTTGTCCAGTGGACTAAAATGAAACGAGAGAAACTGCCAGGGACAATGGAATTAGCATATTTTAGAGTCAGACGTGTCCAGTGGACTAAAATGAAACGAGAGAAACTGCCGGGGACCATGTAATTAGCATATTTTAGAGTCGGACTTGTTCAGTGGACTAAAATGAAACGAGAGAAACTGCTGGGGACTAAGTAATGAGGATAATTTAGAGTCGGACGTGTCCAGTGGACTAAAATTAAATGAGAGAAACTGCCGGGGACCAAGTAATTAGCATATTTTAGAGTCAGACTTGTCCAGTGAACTAAAATGAAACGAGAGAAACTGCCGGGAACCATGGAATTAGCATAATTTAGAGTCGGACGTGTCCAGTGGACTAAAATCAAATGAGAGAAACTGCCGGGGACTAAGTAATTAGCATAATTTAGAGTCGGACGTGTCCAATGGACTAAAATTAAACAAGAGAAACAGCCGGGGACCATGGAATTAGCATATTTTAGAGTCGGACGTGTCAAGTGGACTAAAATGAAACGAGAGAAACTGCCGTGGATCATGTAATTAGCATATTTCATAGTTGGACGTGTCCAGTGGACTAAAATGAAACGAGAGAAACTGCCGGGGACCATGTAATTAGCATAATTTAGAGTCGGACGTGTCCAGTGGACTAAAATGAAACGAGAGAAACTGCCAGGGATCATGTAATTAGCATATTTCATTGTCGAACGTGTCCAGTGGAATAAAATGAAACGAGAGAAACTGCCGGGGACCATGGAATTAGCATATTTTAGAGTTGTACGGGTCCAGTGGACTAAAATGAAACGAGAGAAACTGCCGGGGACCATGTAATTAGCATTTTTTTGTGTCAGACGTGTCCAGTGGACTAAAATGAAACGAGAGAAACTGCCGGGGAACAATTAATTAGCATAATTTAGAGTAGAATGTGTCTAGTGGACTAAAATGAAACGAGAGAAACTGCCGGGGACCAAGTAATTATCATATTTTAGAGTCAGACGTGTCCAGTGGACTAAAATGAAACGAGAGAAACTGCCGGGGAACAATTAATTAGCATAATTTAGAGTCGGACGTGTCTAGTGGACTAAAATGAAACGAGAGAAACTGCCGGGGACCAAGTAATTATCATATTTTAGAGTCAGACGTGTCCAGTGGACTAAAATGAAACGAGAGAAACTGCCGGGGAACAATTAATTAGCATAATTTAGAGTCGGACGTGTCTAGTGGACTAAAATGAAACGAGAGAAACTGCCGGGGACCATGTAATTATCATATTTTAGAGTCAGACGTGTCCAGTGGACTAAAATGAAACGAGAGAAACTGCCGGGGATCATGTAATTAGCATATTTTAGAGTCAAACTTGTTCAATGGACTATAATGAAACGAGAGAAACTACCGGGGACCAAGTAATTAGGACAATTTAGAGTCGGACGTGTCCAGTGGACTAAAATCAAATGAGAGAAACTGCTGGGGACCAAGTAATTTGCATAATTTAGAATCGGACGTGTCCATTGGAATAAAATGAAACGAGAGAAACAGCCGGGGACCATGGAATTAGCATATTTTAGAGTCGGACGTGTCCAGTGGACTAAAATGAAACGAGAGAAACTGCCGTGGATCTTGTAATTAGCATATTTCATAGTCGGATGTGTCCAGTGGACAAAAATGAAACGAGAGAAACTGCCGGGGATCATGTAATTAGCATATTTCATTGTCGAACGTGTCCAGTGGACTAAAATGAAACGAGAGAAACTGCCGGGGACCATGGAATTAGCATATTTTAGAGTCGGACGGGTCCAGTGGACTAAAATGAAACGAGAAAAACTGCCGGGGACCATGGAATTAGCATAATTTAGAGTCAGACGTGTCCAGTGGACTAAAATGAAACGAGAAAAACTGCTGGGGACCATGGAATTAGCATAATTTAGAGTCGGACGTGTCCAGTGGTCTAAAATGAAACCAGAGAAACTGCCAGGGACCATGTAATTAGCATATTTTAGAGTTGGACGTGTCCAGTGGACAAAAATGAAACGAGAGAAACTGCCAGGGACAATGGAATTAGCACATTTTAGAGTCAGACGTGTCCAGTGGACAAAAATGAAACGAGAGAAACTGCCGGAGACCCATGGAATTAGCATAATTTAGAGTTGGACGTGTCCAGTGGACAAAAATGAAATGAGAAAAACTGTCGGGGACCATGGAATTAGCATAATTTAGAGTCGGACATGTCCAGCAGACTTAAATGAAATGAAAGAATCTGACGGGGACCAAGTAATTAGCATAATTTAGAGTCGGACGTGTCCAGCGGACTAAAATGAAACGAAAGAAACTGCCGGGGACTAAATAATTAGAATAATTTAGAGTCGGACGTGTCCAGCAGACTAAAATGAAACGAGAGAAACTGACGGGGACCAAGTAATTAGCATAATTTAGAGTCTGACGTGTCCAGTGGACTAAAATGAAACGAGAGAAACTGCCGGGAACCATGTAATTAGCATATTTTAGAATCGGACGTGTTCAATGGACTAAAATGAAACAAGAGAAACTGCCGTGGATCATGTAATTAGCATATTTTAGAGTCAGACGTGTCCAGTGGACTAAACTGAAACGAGAGAAACTGCCGTGGATCATGTAATTAGCATATTTCATAATCGGACGTGTCCAGTGGACTAAAATGAAACGAGAGAAACTGCCTGGGACCAAGTAATTAGCATATTCTAGAGTCAGACGTGTCCAGGGGACTAAAATGAAACGAGAGAAACTGCCGTGGATCATGTAATTAGCATATTTCATAGTCGGACCTGTCCAGTGGACTAAAATGAAACGAGAGAAACTGCCGGGGACCATGTAATTAGCATATTTTAGAGTCTGACGTGTCCAGTGGACTAAAATGAAACGAGGGAAACTGCCGGGAACAATGGAATTAGCATAATTTAGAGTCGGACGTGTCCAGTGGACTACAATCAAATGAGAAAAACTGTTGGGGACCAAGTAATTAGCATAATTTAGAGTCGGACGTGTCCAATGGACTAAAATGAAACGAGAAAAACAGCCGGGGACCATGGAATTAGCATATTTTAGAGTCGGACGTGTCCAGTGGACTAAAATGAAACGAGAGTAACTGCCGGGGACCAAGTAATTAGCATATTTTAGAGTCAGACGTGTCCAGCGGACTAAAATGAAACGAGAGAAACTGCCGTGGATCATGTAATTAGCATATTTCATAGTCGGACGTGTCCAGTGGACTAAAATGAAACGAGAGAAACTGCCGGGGACCATGGAATTAGCATATTTTAGAGATGGACGAGTCCAGTGGACAAAAATGAAATGAGAGTAACTGCCATGGACAATGGAATTAGCATATTTTAGAGTCAGACGTGTCCAGTGGACAAAAATGAAATGAGAGAAACTGCCGGGGACCATGGAATTAGCATAATTTAGAGTCGGACGTGTCCAGTGGTCTAATATGAAACCAGAGAAACTGCCGGGGACCATGGAATTAACATATTTTAGAGTTGGACGTGTCCAGTGGACAAAAATGAAATGAGAGAAACTGCCGGGGACCATGTAATTAGCATATTTTAGAGTTGGACGTGTCCAGTGGACAAAAATGAAACGAAAGAAACTGCCAGGGACAATGGAATTAGCATATTTTAGAGTCAGACGTGTCCAGTGGACAATAATGAAACGAGAAAAACTGCCGGAGACCCATGGAATTAGCATAATTTAGAGTCGGATGTGTCCAATGGACTAAAATGAAACGAGACAAACTGCCGGGGACCATGTAATTAGCATATTTTAGAGTCAGACGTGTCCAGTGGACAAAAATGAAATGAGAGAAACAGCCGGGGACCATGTAATTAGCATATTTTAGAGTTGGACGTGTCCAGTGGACAAAAATGAAACAAGAGAAACTGCCAGGGACAATGGAATTAGCATATTTTAGAGTCAGACGTGTCCAGTGGACAAAAATGAAATGAGAGAAACTGCCGGGGACCATGGAATTAGCATAATTTAGAGTCGGATGTGTTCAGTGGACTAAAATGAAATGAGAGTAACTGCCAGGGACAATGGAATTAGCATATTTTAGAGTCAGACGTGTCCAGTGGACAAAAATGAAATGAGAGAAACTGTCGGGGACCATGGAATTAGCATAATTTAGAGTCGGACGTGTCCAGTGGACTAAAATGAAACGAGAGAAACTGCCAAGGACAAAGTAATTAGCATAATTTAGAGTCGGACGTGTCCAGTGGTCTAATATGAAACCAGAGAAACTGCCGGGGACCATGTATTTAGCATATTGTAGAGTTGGACGTGTCCAGTGGACAAAAATGAAACGAGAGAAACTGCCAGGGACAATGGAATTAGCATATTTTAGAGTCAGACGTGTCCAGTGGACAAAAATGAAACGAGAAAAACTGCCGGAGACCCATGGAATTAGCATAATTTAGAGTCGGACGTGTCCAGTGGACTAAAATGAAACGAGAGAAACTGCCGGGGACCATGTAATTAGCATTTTTTAGAGTTGGACGTGTCTAGTGGACTAAAATGAAACGAGAGAAACTGCCGGGGACCATGTAATCAGCACATTGTACAGTCGGACATGTCCAGTAGACTAAAATGAAACGAGAGAAACTGCCGGGAACCATGTAATTAGCATAATTTATAGTCGGACGTGTCCAGTGGACTAAAATGAAACGAGAGAAACTGCCGGGAACCATGTAATTAGCTTATTTTTGAGTCTGACGTGTCCAGTGGACTAAAATGAAACGAGAGAAACAGCTGGGGACCATGGAATTAGCATATTTTAGAGTCGGACGTGTCCAGTGGACTAAAATGAAACGAGAGAAACTGCCGTGGATCTTGTAATTAGCATATTTCATAGTCGGACGTGTCCAGTGGACTAAAATGAAACGAGAGAAACTGCCGGGGACCATGTAATTAGCATATTTTAGAGTCAGACGTGTCCAGGGGACTAAAATGAAACGAGAGAAACTGCCGGGAACCATGGAATTAGCATAATTTAAAGTCGGACGTGTCCAGTGGACTAAAATCAAATGAGAGAAACTGCCGGGGACCAAGTAATTAGCATAAGTTAGAGTCGGACGTGTCCAATGGACTAAAATGAAACAAGAGAAACAGCCGGGGACCATGTAATTAGCATATTTTAGAGTCGGACGTGTCCAATGGACTAAAATGAAACGAGAGAAACAGCCGGGGACCATGTAATTAGCATAATTTAGAGTCGGATGTGTTCAGTGGACTAAAATAAAACGAGAGAAACTGACGGGGACAATGTAATTAGCAAAATTTAGAGTCGGATGTGTCCAGTGGACAAAAATAAAATGAGACAAACTGCCAGGGACAATGGAATTAGCATATTTTAGAGTCAGACGTGTCCAGTGGACAAAAATGAAACCAGAGAAACTGCCGGAGACCCATGGAATTAGCATAATTTAGAGTTGGACGTGTCCAGTGGACAAAAATAAAATGAGAGAAACTGCCAGGGACAATGGAATTAGCATATTTTAGAGTCAGACGTGTCCAGTGGACAAAAATGAAACGAGAGAAACTGCCGGGGACCATGGAATTAGCATAATTTAGAGTCGGACGTGTCCAGTGGACTAAAATGAAACGAGAGAAACTGCCAGGGACCATGTAATTAGCATTTTTTAGAGTGAGACGTGTCCAGTGGACTAAAATAAAACGAGAGAAACTGCCGGGGACCATGTAATTAGCATTTTTTAGAGTCAGACGTGTCCAGTGGACTAAAATGAAACGAGAGAAACTACCGGGGACCAAGTAATTAAGTAATTAGCATAATTTAGAGTCGGACGTGTCGAGTGGACTAAAATGAAATGAGAGAAACTGCCGGGGACCATTGAATTCGAATATTTTAGAGTCGGACGTGTCCAGTGGACTAAAATGAAACGAGAGAAACTGCTGGGGACCAAGTAATTAGCATATTTTAGAGTCAAACGTGTCCAGTGAACTAAAATGAAACGAGAGAAACTGCCGGGGACCATGGAATTAGCATAATTTAGAGTCAGACGTGTCCAGTGGACTAAAATGAAACGAGAGAAACTACCGGGGACCAAGTAGTTAAGTAATTAGCATAATTTAGAGTCGGATGTGTCGAGTGGACTAAAATGAAATGAGAGAAACTGCCGGGGACCATTGAATTAGAATATTTTAGAGTCGGACGTGTCCAATGGACTAAAATGAAATGAGAGAAACTGCCGGGGACCATTGAATTAGAATATTTTAGAGTCGGACGTGTCCAATGGACTAAAATGAAACGAGAGAAACTGCTGGGGACCAAGTAATTAGCATATTTTAGAGTCAAACGTGTCCAGTGAACTAAAATGAAACGAGAGAAGCTGCCGGGGACCATGGAATTAGCATAATTTAGAGTCAGACGTGTCCAGTGGACTAAAATGAAACGAGAGAAACTACCGGGGACCAAGTAGTTAAGTAATTAGCATAATTTAGAGTCGGACGTGTCGAGTGGACTAAAATGAAATGAGAGAAACTGCCGGGGACCATTGAATTAGAATATTTTAGAGTCGGACGTGTCCAATGGACTAAAATGAAATGAGAGAAACTGCCGGGGACCATTGAATTAGAATATTTTAGAGTCGGACGTGTCCAATGGACTAAAATGAAACGAGAGAAACTGCCGGGGACCAAGTAATTAGCATATTTTTGAGTCTGACATGTCCAGTGGACTAAAATGAAACGAGAGAAACTGCCTGGGACCATGTACTTAGCGTATTTCATAGTCAGGCGTGTCCAGTGGACTAAAATAAAACTAGAGAAATCGTCGAGGACCATGTAATTAGCATATTTTAGAGTCGGATGTGTTCAGTTAACAAAAATCAAGCGAGAGAAACAGCCGGGGACCATGTAATTCCCTTACAATAATAGATGTGTGCTGCATGTATGCCACATTTATAATGCATTCATTGCAACACATGTGCATATTGCACTTGTGCGTAAAATGTAAGCAAAATGCACTTAACTGCAGCATGTGCCCTGCATGTATGCACAAGGAGAGTAACATGCACACATATAGTCTACACATGTGTCACATATATTTGCCTTGCATGTGTGCACAGTTTTATGTGCCACATGCATGTTAGGTGCACATGTGCATGTTGCTACTCTGCCACATGCATGTCAAGTAAACATGTGCATGTTGCTACTATACCACGTGCATGTCAAATACACATGTGCATATTGCTACTATGCTACATGCATGTCAAGTACACATGTGCATGTTGCTACTATACCACATGCATGTCAAGTACACATGTGCATATTGCTACTATGCTACATGCATGTCAAGTACACATGTGCATATTGCTACTATACCATGTGCATATTGCTACTATGCTACATGCATGTCAAGTACACATGTGCATGTTGCTACTATACCACATGCATGTCAAGTACACATGTGCATATTGCTACTATGCTACATGCATGTCAAATACACATGTGCATATTGCTACTATGCCACATGCATATCAAACACTTATGTGCATGTTGCTATTGTGCCATGTGCATGTTAATTTACCCACGATACCATGATACGTTATCGACCCTTACCAAATCTCATTTACATTAATGTTATTCATACCCACTCAAACCCAATGCATGTATCATCGTGCGTCATACATAAGTACTGTACTTGATTTCTTACTTATAACTTCTCATAAAGGCAATAGTATTCGCTTAAGTGTGTGCGCTCCCACTTCCTGACTCACTCCAGCTCTACAGCGACGGCAGAGTACCAACATCTACCAGGCAGACTTGCAGCACATGTACCACCCCTACCAGACATCTACCAGGCAGAGATGCAGCACATGTACCACATCTACCAGGCAGACTTGCAGCACATGTACCACCCCTACCAGACATCTACCAGGCAGAGATGCAGCACATGTACCACATCTACCAGGCAGACATGCAGCACATGTACCACGCCTACCAGACATCTACCAGGCAGAGATGCAGCACATGTACCACATCTACCAGGCAGACATGCAGAAATATACCATAGTGCTTGTGTGCCACATACACAAAAATTGAAACGCGCCACAGGCATGCAGCATGCAATTAGAAGGGTGCACAACTCGGGCACTGCGCATGTATAGCATACAAGAGAATGCACACATGTGGCATGCTTTCTTGTGCACACATGCATCCTTCATATGGACATATGTGGCACATGTGAGGCGCTGTTTCAATTTTTCTGTATGCAGCATACATGCTTGATAGCAGCATTACGCCTGCAGCACATGTGCTGCATATGTACATGATGAGTGCAGTAAGGCAGCACGAATGTGTGCAGCATGCATACAACATTTTTGTTAGGGATAGCATACTTAATAGTCTGGCGTGTCCAGTGGACTAAAATGAAACGAGAGAAACTGCCAGGGACCATGTAATTAGCACATTTTAGAGTCAGACGTGTCCAGTGGACTAAAATGAAATCAGCACATTGTACAGTCGGAGATGTCCAGTTGACTAAAATGAAACGAGAGAAACTGCTGGGAACCATGTAATTAGCATAATTTATAGTCGGACGTGTCCAGTGGACTAAAATGAAACGAGAGAAACTGCCAGGGACCAAGTAATTAGCTTATTTTTGAGTCTGACATGTCCAGTGGACTAAAATAAAACGAGAGAAACTGCCGGGAACCATGTAATTAGCATAATTTAGAGTCGGACGTGTCCAGTGGACTAAAATGAAACGAGAGAAACTGCCGGGAACCACGTAATTAGCATATTTTTGAGTCTGACGTGTCCAGTGGACTAAAATGAAACGAGAGAAACTGCCGGGAACCATGGAATTAGCATATTTTTGAGTCTGACGTGTCCAGTGGACTAAAATGAAACGAGAGAAACTGCTGGGAACCATGTAATTAGCATATTTTAGAGTCGGACGTGTCCAGTGAACTAAAATGAAACGAGAGAAACTGCCGGGGACCATGGAATTAGCATAATTTAGAGTCGGACATGTCCAGTGGACTAAAATGAAACGAGAGAAACTGCCGGGGACTAAGTAATTAGCATAATTTAGAGTCGGACGTGTCCAGTGGACTAAAATGAAACGAGAGAAACTGCCGGGGACCATTGAATTAGCATATTTTTTAAGTCGGACGTGTTCAGTGGAATAAAATGAAACGAGAGAAACTGCCGGGAACCATGTAATTAGCATATTTTAGAGTCGGACGTGTCCAGTGGACTAAAATGAAACGAGAGAAACTGCCGGGGACCATGTAATTAGCATAATTTAGAGTTGGAGTGTCCAGTGGACTAATGAAACGAGAGAAACTGCCAGGGACCAAGTAATTAGCATATTTTAGAGTCTGACGTGTCCAGTGGACTAAAATGAAACGAGAGAAACTGCCTGGGACCAAGTAATTAGCATAGTTTAGAGTCTGACGTGTCCAGTGGACTAAAATAAAACGAGAGAAATTGCCTGGGACCATGTACTTAGCGTATTTCATAGTCAGGTGTGTCCAGTGGACTAAAATGAAACTAGAGAAATCGTCGGGAACCATGTAATTAGCATATTTTAGAGTCACATGTGTCCAGTGGACTAAAGTGAAACGAGAAAAACTGCCGGGGACCAAGTAATTAGCATATTTTTTAGTCTGATGTGTCCAGTGGACTAAAATGAAATCAGCACATTGTACAGTCGGAGATGTCCAGTTGACTAAAATGAAACGAGAGAAACTGCTGGGAACCATGTAATTAGCATAATTTATAGTCGGACGTGTCCAGTGGACTAAAATGAAACGAGAGAAACTGCCAGGGACCAAGTAATTAGCTTATTTTTGAGTCTGACATGTCCAGTGGACTAAAATAAAACGAGAGAAACTGCCGGGAACCATGTAATTAGCATAATTTAGAGTCGGACGTGTCCAGTGGACTAAAATGAAACGAGAGAAACTGCCGGGAACCACGTAATTAGCATATTTTTGAGTCTGACGTGTCCACTGGACTAAAATGAAACGAGAAAAACTGCCGGGGACCATGAAATTAGCATAATTTAGAGTCGGACGTGTCCAGTGGACTAAAATGAAACGAGAGAAACTGCCGGGGACTAAGTAATTAGCATAATTTAGAGTCATACGTGTCCAGTGGACTAAAATGAAACGAGAAAAACTACCGGGACCATTGAATTAGCATATTTTTGAGTCGGACGTGTCCAGTGGACTAAAATAAAACGAGAGAAACTGCCGGGGACTAAGTAATTAGCATAATTTAGAGTCGGACGTGTCCAGTGGACTAAAATGAAACGAGAGAAACTGCCGGGGACCATTAAATTAGCATATTTTTTAAGTCGGACGTGTTCAGTGGAATAAAATGAAACGAGAGAAAATGCCGGGGACCATGGAATTAGCATAATTTAGAGTCGGACGTGTCCAGTGGACTAAAATGAAACGAGAGAAACTGCCGGGGACTAAGTAATTAGCATAATTTAGAGTCATACGTGTCCAGTGGACTAAAATGAAACGAGAGAAACTGCCGGGACCATTGAATTAGCATATTTTAGAGTTGGAGTGTCCAGTGGACTAAAATGAAACGAGAGAAACTGCCTGGGACCAAGTAATTAGCATAGTTTAGAGTCTGACGTGTCCAGTGGACTAAAGTGAAACGAGAGAAACTGCCTGGGACCATGTACTTAGCGTATTTCATAGTCAGGTGTGTCCAGTGGACTAAAATGAAACTAGAGAAATCGTCGGGGACCATGTAATTAGTATATTTTAGAGTTGGGCGTGTCCGGTTGACAAAAATGAAACGAGAGAAACTGCTTCGGAACATGTGTTTGTAATATTTTAGAGTTGGACGTGTCCACTGGACTAAAATGAAATGAGAGAAACTGCCGGGGACCATGTAATTATCATATTTTAGAGTCGGACGTGTCCACTGGACTAAAATAAAACGAGAGAAACTGCCGGGCACCATGTAATTAACATATTTTAGAGTCGGACGTGTCCAGTGGACTAAAATGAAACGAGAGAAACTACCGGGGACCAAGTAATTAGTATAATTTAGAGTTGGACATGTCCAGTGGACAGAAACTGCCGGGAACCATGTAATTAGCATAATTTAGAGTCGGACGTGTCCAGTGGACTAAACTAAAACGAGAGAAACTGCCGGGAACCATGTAATTAGCATATTTGAGAGTCGGACGTGTCCAGGGGACTAAAATGAAACGAGAGAAACTGCCGGGGATCATGTAATTATAATATTTTAGAGTCTGACGTGTCCAGTGGACTAAAATTAAACGAGAGAAACTGCCTGGGACCATGGAATTTTCATATTTTAGAGTCGGACGTGTCCAGTTGACAAAAATAAAATGAGAGAAACTGCCGGGAACTATGTAATTAGCATTTTTCATAGTCAGGCATGTCCAGTGGACTAAAATGAAACAAGAGAAACTGCCGGGGACCATGTAATTAGCACATTTTAGAGTCGGACGTGTCCAGTTGACAAAAATAAAACGAGAGAAACTGCCGGGAACCATGTAATTAGCATTTTTCATAGTCAGGCGTGTCCAGTGGACTAAAATGAAACTAGAGAAATTGCCGGGGACCATGTAATTAATACATTTTAGAGTTGGACGTGTCCGGTTGACAAAAATGAAACGAGAGAAACTGCCTGCGACCATGTAATTATATTATTTTAGAGTCGGACGTGTCCAGTGAACAAAAATAAAACGAGAGAAACTGTCGGGGACCATGTAATTAGCATATTTCATAGTTAGGCGTGTACAGTGGACTATAATGAAACAAGAGAAACTGCCGGGAACCATGTAATTAGCATATTTTAGAGTCGGACGTAGAGTCGGATGTGTTCAGTGGACTTAAATGAAACGAGAGAAACTGCCGGAGACCGTGTAATTAACATATTCTAGAGTTGACATGTCCAGTGGACTAAAATGAAGCGAGAGAAACTGCCTGGGACCACGGAATTAGCATATTTTAGAGTCGGACGTATTCAGTGGACCAAATTGAAACGAGAGAAACTGCCCGGGACCACGGAATTAGCATAATTTAGAGTCGAACGTGTCCAGTGGACTAAAATGAAACAAGAGAAACTGCCGGGGACCAAGTAATTAGCATAATTTAGAATCGGATGTGTCCAGTGGACTAAAATGAAGCGAGAGAAACTGCCAAGGACCATGTAATTAGCATATTTTAGTGTTGGACGTGTCCACTGGACTAAAATGAAACAAGAGAAACTGCCGGGGACCAAGTAATTAGCATAATTTAGAGTCGGATGTGTCCAGTGGACTAAAATGAAGCGAGAGAAACTGCCAAGGACTATGTAATTAGCATATTTTAGAGTCGGACGTGTCCACTGGACTAAAATAAAACGAGAGAAACTGTCGGGGACCATGTAATTAGCATATTTTAGAGTCGGAAGTGTCCAGTGGACTAAAATGAAATGAGAGAAACTGCCTGGGACCATGGAATTAGCATATTATAGTGTCGGACGTAGAGTCGGACGTGTTCAGTGGACTTAAATGAAACGAGAGAAACTGCCGGGAACCATGTAATTAACATATTTTAGAGACGGACGTGTCCAGTTGACATAAATTAAACGAGAGAAACAGCCGCGGATCATGTAATTATAATATTTCATAGTCAGGCGTGTCTAGTGGACTAAAATGAAATGAGAGAAACTGCCGCGGACAATGTAATTATCATATTTTAAATTCGGACGTGTCCTGTGGACTAAAATGAAACGTGAGAAACTGCCGGGGACAACGTAATTAGCAAATTTTAGAGTCGGAGGTGTCCAGTGGACTAATATGAAGCGAAACAAACTGCCGGGGACCACGTAAGTAGCATATTTTAGAGTCGGACGTAGAGTCGGACGTGTTCAGTGGAATAAAATGAATTGTGTGAAACAGCCTGGGACAATGTATTTAACATATCTTAGAGTTGGACGTGTCCACTGGACTAAAATATAACTAGAGAAACTGCCGGGGACCATGTAATTATAATATTTTAGAGTCGGACGTGTCCAGTTGACATAAATTGAACGAGAGAAACTGCCGGGAACCATGTAATTAGCATATTTCATAGTCAGGCGTGTCCAGTGGACTAAAATGAAACGAGAGAAACTGCCGGGGACCATGTTATTTGCATATTTCATAGTCAGGCGTGTCCAGTGGACTAAAATGAAACTAGAGAAATCGTCTGGGACCATGTAATTAGCTTATGTTAGAGTCACATGTGTCCAGTTGACTAAAATGAAACGAGAGAAACTGCAGGGAACCATGTAATTAGTATATTTTAGAGTCGGACGTGTTCAGTGGACTAAAATGAAATGAGAGAAACTGCCGGGGACCATGGAATTAGCATAATTTAGAGTCGGACGTGTCCAGTGGACTTAAATCAAACGAGAGAAACTGCCTGTGACCAAGTAATTTGCATAATTTAGAGTCGGACGTCTCCAGTTGACTAAAATGAAACGAGAGAAACTGCCGGAGACCATGTAAATAGCACATTTTAGAGTCGGACGTGTCCAGTGGACTGAAGTGAAACAAGATAAACTGCCACGGACCATGTAATTTGCATATTTCATAGTCAGATGTGTCCAGTTGACTTAAATGAAACGAGAGAAACTGCCGGGGACTAAGTAATTAGCATATTCTATATTGTAATTAGCCTACATTTGTACCGGAATTTTTGGTCTACTATCCATTCTGTGTTCAAATGCAGACTCTGAGCGGGGTTTCTCGATACTTCGTAAGATTTACACTGACAACGGTTGAGTTTGGATCAGTAGTTTGATTGTTGCCACGAAGTAAAGCTTGATGACAAACTACTTAAAAATTGCAAAAAAGCCACACACAAAGCACTCAGTATGTAAACTGAAATTTGATATACAAGTATTATTGGCGAGCGAGCGAAGCGAGCGAGCAATTCTAAGATGTAGTCTATGGAAATCCTGAATACGTGGTACGTCGTCGTTTTTGTACGTCGTCGTTTTGAATACGTCGTCGTTTAAACGCGCGCGCGCATTCCAGAACTTCGCTGGCTCGCCCAACCAATGCTACACGAGCATTTTCTAGTTATTATGTATTTTGAAATTGGGGCGTGGTTTTAGGTGTGGTGTACAGGAATGCGTGGTGTTTGAGGTGTACCAAAATTAATTTTGAAAAGTTGGCAACTATGGGATGTACCAAGCTATACAGTTGTTACTTTTCACATGAAAGATGCTATATTGTGTAGTGGCTTAAAAGTGTCAGAGAACTGAAGAAACAACAACAACAATAACAACAACAACAACAACATTATTTTGTCTAGTGTATGGAGCAAAAAACAAACAGAAAAACACGAACTCTTTACCATGCAAGTAAAGTGAATACACATACATGCTAAGAATTACACTTGAGCTGCAAGAAATACTAGTGATGAGAAGCTATGGAATTGGCATTACTAAGACGGAGATATTGTGGATGAGGTCCCTACTGATTAGCTTTATTCACAGCATTTCCCTGTGAGAGCTATAGAATTGAGATTACTAAGACAGAGATATTGTAGATGAGGTCCCTACTGATTAGCTTTATTCACAGCATTCCCTGTGAGAGCTATAGAATTGAGATTACTAAGACAGAGATATTGTAGATGAGGTCCCTACTGATTAGCTTTATTCACAGCATTTCCTTGTGAGAGCTATGGAATTGAGATTACTAAGACAGAGATATTGTAGATGAGGTCCCTACTGATTAGCTTTATTCACAGCATTTCCTTGTGAGAGCTATAGAATTGAGATTACTAAGACAGAGATATTGTAGATGAGGTCCCTACTGATTAGCTTTATTCACAGCATTTCCTTGTGAGAGCTATAGAATTGAGATTACTAAGACAGAGATATTGTAGATGAGGTCTCTACTGATTAGATTTATTCACAGCATTTCCTTGTGAACCAACAGCTCCTGTTTGCTGGCTTTGTAGTCCGGTAGAATTAGGATTGGACCCGGAAAAAATGGGTATGGAATTTTTTTTTGCACCATTCAATAGTAAATTGTTTGTACACTAACATATTCAAAATCCACCTTGGGTAAATGGGGTTATTGTCTTGTTTGTCTAAATCATTAGAAATGCAGTATGCGCGAAAATATTTATTTTCTAGTCTCATTGAAAATGTGTAGCGAAATTTTTAAACGCAAAATTAAAAAAATTAAAGTTGTTTCTGACATAATAAACTAAAGTAGTGACATCTCATCTTGTTCTTCTTCATAAATAATATCATTAAGCTCTAACTCTGTGTTCTGACAGTCTTTTCCATGACAATAACCACAAGCAGTAACACACTTCAATCCATGCTTGTGGCAGGAGCAAATGTTGGAGCTACAAGGATTTCTTGATGAAAGTTCGCACTTGCACCTGATAAATTTCAACAACCCTTCCGGTGCTGGGTCAAAGTCCGTCATTATTGGCTGTAGCAAAGTGTTCTCTTTTTTCCAGCCACACTGAGTTAGTGGTAAGTGTATTGAAGGGCTCTTCCATATCACCACTTGGAGATGTACACGCAGGCTATGAAAAAAAGCAGCTCTTGCAGTTGGTGGGAGTTTGTGAGGTTCATTCTTCTTGAATGATGTGACCATTTGCATATACTTGACATAACATAGATTAGTCAATGAATCATTTTTCTTTTCTCCATATATTAAAATGAAGAGTTTGCAGCCAGCTTCCCCAATAATTTCTGAATCTGCTTCTACATCATTCATAACTGATGCTAGATCTTGTAGTTCTGCTAATTGCTTCAATTTTTTCAACAAAGCAGTTTTTCCATGTCCAAAAGTTGCAGAGGTAGTATCACAACCAGTCCATGCATGCAAAAACAGTATATTGGATGTTACTATAGGTCCTCCTTCAGTAACTAAGTCACAAATCTTTCAAATCTTTACTTTTTTTCTGGCCTCAGACAGGAAATACACATCTGCAAAATCCTGTTTTTCCAATGGTACATCAAGAGAATAAGTACATCAGTATCATCAGCAATTACATTTACTGGTAAACCTTGAGCTGCAATTTCAAGAGCACACTGAGAAATCAAAGTGTCTGCATCATCTGTGCTATGGTGGACAGTATGACCATCATCAACAAGGGATTGACTGAGCAGTGTGATAAATTGACTCTTATTCCTTTCATTTGTAAGAAAAATTTGCTGATTTGTATATGCTTCCATATTCTCACTCAGCTTGATGTCTGCACAAGTCTTCTTGGCTCTTCTCTGATGTTCATGGTCCTTGATAGATGGTCCTTGCTCATAGCCATCAAAGCAAATGCAGCATCTGTCTCCATACTTAGAACGCACATAGCTAACATAATGCATGGCTATGGAGTGGTAAGTTTCATTCTTAGTCCATTTCACTCGATGCAGTAGAGCTCCACCATCGATAACATGCTTAGCTTGTCTTTGATAAATAGATCCATCCACAGAGCTTGTAAAAAAAATTGCAAGTTGTGATTTCACACCTTTATGCATAAAGCCATCCTTAAATAGAGAAGTAGGGAAAGATGAAAGTTCATAGTCAAAGTACAGCTTCGTATCTTCTTCCCTCTCCACGATTGCAATAAGCCTAGAGAATAATATTGTTGGATCAATGTGAATCTTTTGCTTTTCCACTTGAATTGCAGGTTGTAGATGGGAGAGGGGCTTAATATGATCACTTCGTTGGATTGATACCTCTAAAATACTTCTTCCATTGAGCTGCAATTGAATAGCATGTCCAACTCCTTCGGTTTTGTCTGGGTTAATTCCATCACCATCCATAGCCGTTAAACCAGATGACAGTGAACGCAATTTTTTCTCATCCATATCAAAAGGTTCATGATAGTTAAACCACTCTTGGATTTTTTTCAAATCTTTATAATCCCACTTGCACCTCGAACCATATTTTTGAAGCAAACTACATTATCCCGCCCCTCCACTGTAGCAAAAAATATGTATTCTTTATAGTGTTCCTGAATCTTTTGCTTTAATCTCTTAATGCTATATACATCAGAACCTTTGGAAAACTCAACCATCTTAGAATGTAACTCTGAAAGTGTGTATAATTCTGCACCTGATTCTGATTCTAACCACTGAATAAGAAGACGAAACCAATGCATCAAATTTTCATCTTGATGCCTACCACCATCATGGCTACACTTTTCTTTTTGAGATCTTTATTCAGCATGAACCGAGAATAACATTGAACATGATAAATAGCTTCTGCAGCAACTAAATCAATGCATGGAAGTAAGCGTTGTTGAACTTCAGATGCCCATTTATCCCCCCTCTCTCTCAATGCTCTAAAAGTGTAGAACGTAAAGGAATTGTTGAAGCTCTTCGCACTCTCATTCGCTCTGGATGTCGTGCATCAACCATAGCTGGCTTACAACAAAGCATGCAGGTTTCCTTCCAGTTCATTGGTAGTGAACAAGAGCGTAATCGCTTAGCTGAAGGAATGTCAACAGCCGAATGTTGAGCTGACCAGTATACTTTCAAAACAATTTGTATTGACACAATGGTTGAGGTATGCATACAAATCTCCCCTTTCATGTTTCTCGCTATAGCTTAACAGTGTTAATACTCCCTTCTTGGTGACATGCACAGGCTCTGTACTATCAAAACCGAGCTTACAAATGATACAACAATCCTGGAAGGAGATACTCGCTTCCGCCATCACTCAAGTTAATTCTCCAGTTGCCCACCATGTACAATAACTTGAGCAGCTTGTTGGTCCACTTCTAGAGGTAGCTATATATATATATATAAATATGCAGATAGCTACTTATTTCAACCTGTTATATCAATCCTATCTTACCCACTTGGACTTTGGCTGAATGGTAGTGTCACAAAGTACGTAATACACAGCCAAAGATATAGACAACTTGCATAAGAAACTCAAAAAAACCAGCAACTAGCGAGACTGATGACATATCAAAGCAACCACACAGTAACCACACAATGTCACACAATCAACAGGTCAGTACAAGCATGAAACTGACAAATAACTTCCATTCTAAATAAAAAAGTTTTCCCAAGGGGTATTTTGATGGATTTTGGATATGTTGTTCTACAAGAAATTTGCTATTGAATATAAAAATTAGCTCCATACCAATTATTTCCGGGTTAGACCTTTTTTGGAGCTAATTCTACTGGATTATTGTGCCTGCCATTGTTGAGCAATGGATCTCTTCTCATTATTCATAGTGTGGTTGAGGGGGTAGGAATTCCTTGGTAAGAAAATGTCCCCCTCTATGAATTCAATTATTGCATACACACTATTACAATAACATTTCATGCAGTGGTGAACTAGCACACTTTCTGGTGTGTTTGTGTGTTTTACAGATCTGACAATAGATGAAGTTCGTGTGTTAGCACATGACAATCCAGAGTGGAAGACTGTATAAAATAAAATGGTATGTATGTGTGTGTGTGTGTGTGTGTGTGTGTGTGTATGTGTGTGTGTGTGTGTGTGTGTGTGTGTGTGTATGTGTGCTTGTTCAATAGTTAATGTCAAAATAAATACTTTATTGTGTACAAGGAGACCCTTTGCCAACCTGGTACTGAAGTGTTAATAAACAATATCTTAATAGACTGTAATGTCAGAGACTACAACATACTGGAGTGTCCTTGCATGAGCAACAAACATGGAGTGACCTTAGAGGTTAATGGAGTCCTGTGGCCACAGTTGATCTGTAAGTGACTCGCTGTATGCGTGAGCAAATCTGTATGTATGTGTGTGCACATGTATGTATGAGTGTGTATGTGTGTGCACATGTGTGTATGTGCGTATAAAGTTTGTGTGTGTTTATTTTATACATATGTATATAAATATTTAGCCACGTACGACTTCCAGAAGACTACAGTGTTAGTGAATGGAACTGCAGTCACACTCAAGTCTGAGTTTGTGACACACTCTCGTGCTGTTGGTGTCGTGTATGTGGTAGTGCCTATGGATGGTGGCCATATTGTCCTCATTTTGCTGGAGTTGGTGACCATTACTATTCTTGTATGGAATTATATAACATTTTGTTAAAATAAAGTTAATAATTTTTATTCAAAAATAACAAAAGACATATATCCACAAAGTTTAAATTTGAAATATGGGATATAATATAAAGCATAAAATTCAATGAGTGTTTTCAAATGTATGTCCCTGTAGTGTTGATTGAATTCAATCCACAGCAATTCTATAACAAAAACAATACAATAATTCAAATGCTACTATAATAACAATATTCTTACTGGAGCTGTTGCTGTATTTTATCTGCCACTTGTCTACAATAGTCCACTTGAGACAATACAGTAACAAACTCCTTGAGGGCAGTAGGTCTAGTTGATAAGACTGTACGAATGCTACTCAGAAGGTTCCTTGTCTTCTCTACATCAATCCAGTTCTGACGTTGACAGAGCTGGTCATACATGTCAGGAGATATGAGTCCAATACTGTAGCAGTGATCAGCTACTGTCATAACACAAGGCTTCACTGAGACGACCAAGTCAGGATACACACTCAGAAATATACTCAAGCTATTGCCACCTATTAATAAAACATTTATAATGATACCAAATGAAAACAATAACATGACTTACTTTCAGAGACCTCTATCACAGGATCTTTATTCTCGTATTTCTAAAACCAAATAATATCATTGTTAGATATTGCAAGTTAGAATACATAGTCTATTTCTTTGTACCTGTCCATACCAAATGAGCTGTCTATTGGTGAGTACAACTGGTTGTGGATAATCTGGATTGAAGAGACAGGTCATAACCTCTGGAATCGTGTCTGCACCATCGACCACTCCAAGATGATTTTCTCCTTCATGTGAACGACAGTCAAAGGCAAACTGGTAGTCCATGGAGCTGTTGTAGTTCATTCTGGAACTAGCCTTCTTAAGAGTGTCCTCTATCTCGAGTCTTAGAGCAGCACATTCATGGTGAAATGAGTCTTGGAAAGTAGGATCACAAGAAACTACGACTTCGAAATATTTAGATTTCGATACAAAAAACACGTGAACTTTTTTTGTTCCATACAAAAAGTGCACCATGTTTTTCTTGACACCTTCTGCAATGAAAGTGAAGGACTTGTTGGATACGAGACATGCCATTGCAGCAGGAAAGAGTCCCATAGGAGTAAACCCACTACTGAAGTACATCAAGAGAGGTTCCACAAAACAAGATCTGCAAGATTCTTTGTGGAATAGGTCAAGTTCCTTTGCACTAGTGTTTTCTAACACGCAAGGCATGATGTATTCTTTCTCCTCTTCTAAAACTGAGTTAGTATCAGAAGATTCGACTGACGCAATCTCAGCTATCAAGTGAAGATATGCTAGCAAAGCTACCAGTTGCTCTGGTGGAATCAGATCTCCTGAAATGTCAGCTGTAGCTGTCTTCAAATCTGTCATAGAGAATTGACCTGTCTTCCTGAATCTCTCCGATGTGGCCTGACCTACGCTATCAAAGCTCATGGCATTCAGAATGACACCAGTAATACTGTCGTACACTACCTGGATGTCTATGATGACCAGGTCCTCCAAACCAGGCACACTGGGGAAGTACATCAGAACACCGGCATGGTGGTGAAGAAACCACAGAGCTGCTCTGGTCTCGTAGGGTGTCATATTGAAGGCATGGGACAAGGCCAAGCAGGTTTCCAGGCTGGCTGTCCTCACTTCTCTCATGCGAAGACACAAGCTGAACAGAAGCCATACGGCTGGAATTTTCAGCTTTTTAAAGTGTTTCTCCATGGCATTCTCCAGTAGCTGATGCAAGTGATCGATCTCTTCTACTCCGCCTCCCATGTTGTCTAAAGAAACAACGAGCTTGTCTTTTGAGCAGAACTGAACTATGCCTTTTTTGTAGGAGTCAGTGTCTCGAATCACTTTTTGAAGCTGCGAATCGACTGTAGCGATGACTTCCTCAGAAACCTTGTCTTTGTGAGTACCCACTATATACACTACTGACTTGGAGGACTCCAGTATCTCACCAATGGCTGAGTTGTCCGCTCCTGGCTGAGGTTGAAGAGGGGTGGAGGAACTGAAACAAGATATACTGGCCAGAGTACGCAAAAGCATCTCTTGCAGAGTAAACTCTGATTTCTCTGGTGCAGTTGTCTCTCCTGAAGCTCTCTGATAAAAGACCCGATACTCCTCATCCAGTTGGAACTTGTAGCTAAAGAACAGCAAGTAGAGGCCAGGTCCTATGGTGAGTGCTGGTAGCATGTCCATCAGCTCCGGCTGACCTCCGGTGTCCTCCATTCTCAAAAAAGCTTTAAAAGAGTGCTTCACATTTTCTGCAAAGTGTGGTTGTTTGGACACTGTCTGGAATATGACAGCTATTTCAGAATAATCTGGTGATGATACTGCCTGATCAGCTGGTTGGTCATGTGCTGTTGAGAGTGGAGTGATTTCCTCATGCCTGGGTTGCCTATTTTGGGTAAAAGATTTCAATATTGCCATCATCTTCTGTAATAATGAAGGCTGGGGTGGCTCTTCCACGGAGTGAGACTGCCCTGTACTGCTAGCCTGACTAACCTCTGCCCTGGTGTCACTACCTCCATGGGAATCAGCTTTAGCTTCAGAAGTGGATTCAGCTTCAGAAGTGGATTCAGTCGCCAGACTATCTTTGAGAGTGTGAAAGAGTAGAGAAGCTTCCTCAATGAGATTCTCTACAATAATCCAGTCTATACTTCTTTCTGCTGTAGTTGGATCAGACTTGCCTTGGACTACCACATTGGAGCAACACTCCACTGTGCCTGTGCTGCCATGAATATGCTCCTCTTCTTTAGCTGACAGAAGATCTATGATCTCTTTTTTTATTCTCCTGAGTGTTGTACTCTTGCCTTGTCTTGGAGGACCAAGGGACATAAACTTTAAAGACAGAAGCTCCAACACTTCCTTGGAAACAATGAAGTGTTTATATGCATCTTCATATTTTAGAACAACTATTAAACATAAAATAAAATATGCATTATAAAATATTGCAAATAAAACACTAATTACAGGTATTACAGTCTCATTGGTTATACTATACAAGTAACTAGCACACTGCACCAGTACCATTAGCTGGTTCCAGCAATACAGAGTGTGGGCAGCTGGTTTTATAGCCTGGAGCTAAGCCTCAGAAGCAGCTGCCAGTAGAAGCAGCTGCACTCTAGCACTTGCAATGTTGGCAAAGACAATCAATTACCTTACTTATTACAATATCATAATTAATATAATAAATATTTAGTTCTAACATAATTAACTTAATAATAAATAATAATATTCTAGTTTTATTATAGTACAAGTTTTTAATACCTAACTTTAGTTTCCCATATAATCTATAAATGGGACATTCTAAAGAGAAGCCAATATCACTGAAGGCAAGATGGCTTACTAGAGATGCTACTATTTACTTACACTAACCTGACAGAGTTCCTTTGTATACTCCAACGATAGTAGCAACCAGCAACTGTCCAGTAGACAAGACTGCAGCAGCTATAAATGCACCAACTGGCCTATCTCCCTCACTAGTAGTCTCAATCCACTCCTCTGTCTTGTTGGAGTAACTTCTAATGTTAGAATGGATATCGATGCCGATTAGATTCGATACATAGGAGATGATAGCAAAGATGACAGTAAGTGTGGTTACTGTCCTCCATATTGTTTGTCTTCTTGCCCTGCCATTACTAGCAGATGCTGTGAGAGACTCTAAAGTGCATATAAACAGAATCTTCTCCTTAAGAGCTCCACCTGTGAAGTAGAAGTTGCCTTCATGGAATGTTGATCGCATGGCCCAGCATGAAGAAGGAAGTGAGTCTGCAGTCGTCCAATGGTCGTTGAGTAGAACTTCCACAACATCCAAGTACTTGCCAGGTGAGCCCAACCCACCAGCCACGACCAGGACCTCTGGTGATCCTCCACTAACTGATGATGTGAAGTAGCGAGGAGTAGGCATGGCACGTAGCGATGGCTTCCAGTCTAGACCAGTAGTACTAGTCAACAGAGAGTTAGTGGTGCCAGTGGAGGGATGACGTCCACCAACCAATACAAACTTAGACTGGTAGGTAGTTAGGGACGAGTATTGATATGGTGCACGAGTAGTAGTCCATGAGTGAAGGTCAGTAGAGATGTGAAGTGTGAGATAATCATAATGCATAACTATGACTATATTATGCAGTACTGCACATTGTTTAGGATAGACATTCTTACTCCATGTATGGCAGTGCTCCCAGTGAAGAGAGACTGGAGGATGGAGATCTCTCTAAATACAAATAAATAAACAAATATATAATTAAAGTGATAAACAAACAAAAAAACAACAACAGCATTTAAGTGCTATTTAAACGACACAAACAAATTTATTCCTATATCAGCAGTTTATAAACATTCATACAACTTTGAATAAGTACATAAAATACTAACAAACAACAATATTGTAATTAAACCATGTAAACAAACACACAAATAAACAAATTTACTCTATACTTTACAGAAATGTACACGTATAACAATAGCAACTGTGTGACATACTAACACACAAACATATCATCTCTCACACAATGCTTACATACAATACAATATTTAGTATATAAAAATAGTAAAAAAAACAATACTGAGAAATAAACAAATAAACAAACACACAAACATACTACTGGCACAATGCGTAAATATGTGCACACAACACAAACACAAAATAATGACATGATATTCCAAAGACACAAACACATAATAAGAGAATGAGCTGTTTCTTCCTGTGTTAAAATGTGACCGTCTACGGGAAAACCGGGCACAACGCGGCGTGCGTAATATCGAGAAAAGATCGATCGATTTCTTAAAAAAGTATTGTTTCAAGCCGACGGAAGTGAATGGTTAGGTCTATTATAGCGGGAACGACTTAAGCTACGACGATAAAACTTGGAGAGCTCAATATCTGGACGCCGACAACTCCGTAAGTGCAACAAAAAAAAAGTTCGAAGGGTGCTGCGTTGTGCCTGGTTTTCCTATAGACGGTCACAAATAATGTACAGTAGGCACCAGAAAAGATAGGTTTTCAATTCTGTTCAGTAAAACATTTTTTTTTTTGCACTGAAGGAGCTATTGTAGAAAAAGAGAGAAAGTTACGGCAGTTGATAAAATATAGTTTAAATGCTCAATGTTTACCATATGCCACTTTCAGGAATGTAAAAATGATGCTATTTTAAATGTTGGGGTCATCATTGGCTTAGATATTCTCACTACTAGAGACCTAACTGTAGCTGGTAGAATGACTAAGAAGTAGGGACTTGTCAGAGCAGCAAGTTCAGCGAAAATCCAGTCAGTCTGCTTAATCGAAGCAAGTCAGTTTTTTTTTTATTGTGCAGGCAGTTTAGCATGACCCCTATAGCATTTAGAGGGTAGTACAAGGCCTTAGCTTGCTGATATAGCTGTGGAAGAGTTTCTAGCTTTTAGCAGTAAATCAACTGAAACAAGAACTTGACTAGTAAAATTTTTATTGTGACGGTACCAACTGTTTAGTCAAAACGCAATGAAAAAATTGTAAAAAAAAAGCTTTTTTCTTTTCGAAAGACACCTGCTATGCTGTATAGAAAGCTAACATATGAACATATATATTAAAAAAACAACAACCCAAAAACATAATCTTCCCATAAAAGTGCACAAACATACATATATAAATCCCAAATACAAATTATTTACACATGGTAAAAACTGTAAATAAACCACTAACAAACACAACAACAACAAAATTACTACAAATATATGCTGTGTTTATGTGTTATAAACACACAACTTACCTATATTTCTGGAACAAACTAGACTTCAAATAGCTAGAGTAAATAGATACAAACTGTAGCAAAAAGAGAGGGATAGTCTAACCATCCTCCAGCACAAAAACACACTAGCAACTGAAAAAAAGAGAGGGAAAGTCATGTCTGAGCATGCTCATGAAAAGAACCTGGTGTCTTTTTAAGAGCATGCTCAGGAACATGACTTTTACCCTCTCTTTTTTCCAGTTGCCAGTGCATTGGCTGTGAGCATGCTCAGACATTACTTTCCCTCTTTTTTTCAGTTTAGCTGGTGTGGTATCTCTTTATGAGCATGCTCAGACATAAGTTTCCCTCTCTATCCAGTTGTTGATGCCTTATATATAATGATCAGACATTAATTTCCCTTTTTCTAGTTGTAAAAAAAATTAAGCTAAGCACTTGGCATGTGTGTAGGTAGCAATGTTTTCCCTTCTTTCAACCCTTTTGTAAAAGCTATACAAACAGCGGGCTATATAGGGAAGGCTGGATCTAGGCTAACAAACATTTGATTAAGTAATGAGCTAGACGTAGCTATGCGCTCACCTCCGTACGAACTTGCAGCCGGCTTTCCGCCATATCTTGTTTACTGACTAGAGAGTCGATTGTTTTCCAAAATAGGGCGTTCCCACATTTTTTATTTCTGACCCACCACACCCAAAATGCGGACTATAAAGTAGATTCATAAAATATTGCGTTACTGGCAGAATGGCTGCTATTCACCTTTGACCTCAATTGGTATCTCTGCAACTGCATTGCAAGAGCTCTTGCCGCCTGCTCTCACTGCTGGCGTGGTAAGTGTTCTCCAGTGTGTGTTGGTAGTAGAGAAGTATTGGTTCCAATAGGTCTGATAATGCATGCATCACCAATACTGGAGTGCTATTCTGACACTAGGCTAGCTTGTTGTGGTCACCTGACAACACTTTGTTAAATATACTTTTACAGTGGAACAGCAATTGTCTGGACGTCTGGACATCAATCATCCGTTAACTGGAACAGAACAAATGCTGCATGCACATAACAATTGCAATGGCCTGAAAAAAAGAGAGGAGCTACTGTACTTCAAAGAATTTGAATTCCAGAAGTCCGCCATCACTATCATCAAGAAAGGCAAGGGTAAGTTAATAGCTTTTGCTTCCCAAAATGGGTCCTTTATGAAAATAGCAGCAACATTTTTCCCTTTTATTGTTATGAACATTTCAATTCTCCAATTAGTTACATGCGGCTAGGGAGAATGAGTTAGCATTGGTAAAGATCGTCAAACGTTACGCAATTGCGCCAAACACACTAGCAAATCAAAGCAAGGAACGGTTATGCACCAATGGTTATATAATTTCTATATATACTAGCTAGCACTTCCAGCCACCTTTATTACCTTGTATTTTTTTAGGAAGGTGATTAATTTCATTATTTTGTTCAAATGCTCACTGTGTAGAGTATCCAATAGCTACAAGCCACCTTATATCACTAGATTATTGATACACTAGCTATTATGTTTTATAATTGATACATTCTACCACTGACATATGCCCATTTTATGAGCTATTCATATTGTAGATTGGAATAAGTTAAATTTACTGTAACTTATTGTGAACCATGTCAAATTATATAGCAGTTTAGATGTATAGAAGAGCCTATGTTCGCTATTGTCACAGTGACTTTTATTGTAGGTTTGTGTGTAACTATATATGCCTATGTGTATAACTATGTATGTGTGTGAGTACAACTGTATGTGTGTGCATGCTGACGTTGGTTTTTCTAGATGGAAAGTAATTTAACTTAAGTAATCAAAAGTAGCTCAATAAGAATGATAACATTTGTCCAATCCACTTATTGGAATTCAATCTTGTTGGATTTCTTTAATTACAAATTTATAGCTAGCTAGTTTGTATGCTTTGAAAATCATGTCGTCACCAGGAAATTCTTAAAAATGGATACATTTTTTAAATCTAAAATTTGTCTACATTCTTCAAAAGCATAATTAGCTACTCTGTAGTATGACTTAGAGAAGAATTAGTAAAGCATTTATCAACAGTAAGTACAATAAATGTACCTAACATTATTCAATTATTGCTGAATGAAGCATTAACATTTCATGTGATTTGTGAATGTCATATTTGATTTGTGCTTTATTCTTCACTTTTGCACAGTTGCAGAAATGCTTTGTCACGAGCTATAATGTAATATATAAGTAAGTTTATCAAGGCGTCTATTAACTTGTGATTGAGATACACATTAAGTTTATCAGGTGTCTATTAACTTGTGATTGAGATGAACATTAAGTTTATCAGGTGTCTATTAACTTGTGATTGAGATGAACATTAAGTTTATCAGGCGTCTATTAACTTGTGATTGAGATAAACATTAAGTTTATCAGGCGTCTATTAACTTGTGATTGAGATACACATTAAGTTTATCAGGCGTCTATTAACTTGTGATTGAGATACACATTAAGTTTATCAGGCGTCTATTAACTTGTGATTGAGATAAACATTAAGTTTATCAGGCGTCTATTAACTTGTGATTGAGATACACATTAAGTTTATCAGGCGTCTATTAACCGATTACGCGCGAATAAAAATTTTAATTGCGCCTTACGTAATGCGGTCAAGGGCGCACGCGAGACACAAAGGATTGATTGCTTGGTGGGAGAGTGACACTAAGCGAGAGAAAGAAGACGAACGTTTGAAGATTGCCTCGGGGACAGTATTATCGAACGATAGAGTACGCTCTAGGCTATTGGGAAAGCATAAATTCGACGCTAAGGAGCCGTTCCCGACTTAAAAATAACGAAGTACTCGCACCGTTTGGCAAAAACCTTTATGGCATCACACTGAGGCTCTTAGTAAGCACACTAGTAAGGTTGGAAGTATGGTTTCATGGCTGAAGCAGTTTGCTACTTGATCATAGAGGTAAGAAAAAGTGTTTTTGCACGCATCTGTCTTACATTCAGGAAGAATTTGTTGATATTTATTTAGGGTGTGTTTTATTTTGAACTTAGCAATCTGTTATAAATTTTGTGAACAGAGAAGCTTTTTATAGCTTTTGTGCATGAAAACAGGTACATCACAAATAAATGATAGAATATTTTAGTGTATTCAGTTTGGTACTCCAAGGTGTCTTTACTTTTGATGTGCTGGTAGGCGGCATTGTTGACAGAATAGTTAGTGATCTTACTATCAAGTGCAACTGGTCATAGCATACTAGAAGTATATGTCAGAGGGCTCCCTGCAGTCTCACCTGTTGTATAACAATATTTATTTTTACTTATTGTTATAAAGAATGTGGTTAAAATTCCTGTAGAAATCGCTACCTTTCAGAATCATCAATTCCGTTCTCTCGTCAGAGTCCTTGACCATCTAGTGACTGCTGCAGTCACTACACCCATCAGTACTGAAGTCATTCTTGCTGTCATCAAGCTCCTCGTCACTACCATCAGAGTTACTGCCATTCTGGTCACTGCCATGCTGTGCCAGGTCAAGAATAACGTCTTCATCACTAGGATGCTGAAGTGCCAGTGTTCCACTTGCCAAGATAGCTTTCTACTTGTTTTATCATGAGCAGTTATAGCTAAAGTAATATTGGTTTCTAAAAAATTATTCTGTGTACCTTTATTATATTATGAAATATATTTTCAATTTATACTTTATCAGAAAGAAGTCTTATTGTTGTGACAAAATTTACTCAACATTTTCTTATGGCAGTCTATGCATTTTATAAGCCTAAAATATACTTACAACAATATAGAATCGTCTGCAATTGTGATTAGTGGCGTCCTTGACTCCACAAAGCTGTAGGGCGAAATGGACGCGAAGACGCTTTTTTGACGCATTTTCGCGTCCTTCGCGGTTATCGATTTTTCTTAATTGACGCGTTTTCGCGTCCTTCGGCATTAATCGGTTAACTTGTGATTGAGATAAACATTAAGTTTATCAGGCGTCTATTAACTTGTGATTGAGATACACATTAAGTTTATCAGGCGTCTATTAACTTGTGATTGAGATAGACATTAAGTTTATCAGGCGTCTATTAACTTGTGATTGAGATACACATTAAGTTTATCAGGCGTCTATTAACTTGTGATTGAGATACACATTAAGTTTATCAGGCGTCTATTAACTTGTGATTGAGATAAACATTAAGTTTATCAGGCGTCTATTAACTTGTGATTGAGATAAACATTAAGTTTATCAGGCGTCTATTAACTTGTGATTGAGATAAACATTAAGTTTATCAGACGTCTATTAACTTGTGATTTAGATAAACATTAAGTTTATCAGGCGTCTATTAACTTGTGATTGAGATAAACATTAACTTTATTTTAACTTGTGATTGAGATAAACATTAAGTTTATCAGGCGTCTATTAACTTGTGATTGAGATAAACATTAAGTTTATCAAGGCGTCTATTAACCTTGTGATTGAGATAAACATTAAGTTTATTAGGCTTCTATTAACTTGTGATTGAGATAAACATTAAGTTTATCAAGGCGTCTATTAACCTTGTGATTGAGATAAACATTAAGTTTATCAGGCGTCTATTAACTTGTGATTGAGATAAACATTAAGTTTATCAAGGCGTCTATTAACTTGTGATTGAGATAAACATTAAGTTTATCAGGCTTCTATTAACTTGTGATTGAGATAAACATTAAGTTTATCACGCTTCTATTAACTTGTGATTGAGATAAACATTAAGTTTATCAGGCGTCTATTAACTTGTGATTGAGATAAACATTAAGTTTATCAGGCGTCTATTAACTTGTGATTGAGATAAACATTAAGTTTATCAGGCGTCTATTAACTTGTGATTGAGATAAACATTGTTTTAAAACTCACAGTAGATTGACTCGGCATGCATTGTAACTGCCAGATCTAAAACATAAATGCCCATTGCTCACAGTTGTTGCAGTGACTTATAAAATATTTCAATAAAATTTTTGTTGATTTAGTGTCATTAATTTAACCAGTAACAGTTTGAACTTTGTTTGGCTAGTTTCTGTCAAAAGTGTATCAATACTTTTTTATTTCTTTCCTCCAGCCACGAGTATTAATTACATCAAATACTTCTTCCATGAGTTAAAACATTGTGGAGCCATATCTGACATAAACCACAAACAGGATTTAAATCCCTTGCATTTCAACTTTATATGGACTCCAGTATAGCTAATTGCAACTTTGTCTTCCTGATTAAAAATAGCATATGCTACTGGGAGGCCTTCTTGATAGTCATCTGACACTAGTAATGGAATTAAATGAATATTATGATTATTAACATTGTGGGTTGTAAATTCTGTCTCAATAACTAATAACAAATCTTGATCATTCAGCAGTTTACAATCTTCATTTGGTTGTTCACCTTTGTTGCTTATACAAGAGAATAAAGTTATAGTCAAAAGTCTGCATTTCCTTCATAATACTGGCCACACTGACGAAATCATTTGAATGTTTTTGAATGCCACCGTCATTGAAAGCTTTCCTTATATTATTAGGTGATCACGAAAAATTCCATTACTCATTTCAGATTGTCTAAAACTGAATTAGCTATGTGCCTTGAACCAACACCTTTCAATATTTTAATATTACTCTTACTAAGTCGTAAACATCCCAACTGTTTGTTGTGATAATAGTGGGTAGGAGTATAAGTTATGGATACTGTATCTGTTTTTAAGCATCTTATTGCTTTTATACATACTGAGCAGTTTATATTAATTTTACTTGTCCCTTGACATTTTAGCCCTCTTTTCCACTCCTACGTGGGTTATGTTTTACTGATTGCTGTATTAATAATAATGTTGATAGTTTTGAGTAAACTGTGAGGCAGTCATAAACCATGAATGTGGGACTTTTCTTCTTCTGTCTTCCATCAAGCACAAAGTTCATCCAAATTTTTAAAGGTTCTTTCAACAATGTCAATTGCATAACTATGCTCATCTTTGAGATGCCCTACTAATTCCATCACCTAAGTATGAAGGAAAATTATATTGAGTAAATGATTTATGTTAATTGTTAAACTTATTTATTTCCTCTTAAAACAGATACTGCATTTCATTTGCCCCTTTTATTTTTTGTGAGAAGTACTGATATGTCAGGACAAACTGCTAGTGTATGCATATTGCTGAAAAGAGAACATTACAACTCCAGACGACTTTGTCAGTGACTTTGCATTCTCTTTCAACAATTGTATTCAGGTGAACAGCACTGTTTTGTAACACTGTCACAGGACAAACAAGATGAAGAATTGTAAATATTTGTGGATTGAGGAGGGAGTGAAAAGATGGTTTTCTTCTTATTTTTATGCTGCCCTATAAAATGTATGACTGGACTTGAGAGATGGGGAACAATGATGATTTGGGTGAATCTGAAATAATGATAAAAATCACAGAAGTAGATAATGAGCTAGGTTTATGACTACAATGCATTTGATAGCATATCAGACTTTGCAAGCACATGTCTTTAGGATGATAAGCAATAACATGCTACCAAGTGAACAACGTGTAATCTGGTATATACAGAAGAAAAGAAACCATTAATTTACATAACACACTTTCACTGAAACATATTAGGGAGCATAATACATTCACTATAGCTATCACTTTAATAGAAAAAACAAAACAAATACAATATACTTAAATTGTGATTGAAACTGAGAGGAAGATGCGGACTAATTTGATCCTGCAAAAAAAAAAAAAAGTGGGTGGATCTTAGCTACACATTAAAGTAAATTAAATTTTACATCTTACCTTGTGAATATCCATACGTTCATTTTGAACTCTGTACACTGCAAACCAACAACAAGAACTGAGGTTATTAAATTTCATACCTTTATTATATCAACCTGAGCAGCAAATATTCCACAGTCAATTCCATTTGTCTGGTGAGGAATATTCTACAACAACATTCTTAGTCCAGGACTGACAATAATGTCACAAATAAAGCTAACCTTTCATGCTTCATAGGACCATTTGTGAAATTCTGAAGCTATTCTTCTTTAGTAAATCTCAATGAAAAAGTCCCTTTTTAATGACATCGCTCACATAAAGCTATGAATACTGTAATAAATGCCAATGAGTGTTATCATCCTCATGGTAGGAGTCATAGCATTCCACTCATTGCATGTTCACATCTATAAACTATACCATATAGCAGAATCAACCCTATGACAATACGAACACAAGGTATCTACTTACTAAAAGTGTCCAGTAATGTAATCATGACTAGTATATCCTAGAGTTGTGTAGTAAAGAATATAAAATGCCAATTAGCATTGTAAGTCTGTAGTTTATCTTTCTATTCCAACGTTGGATTCCACTACACTCTTTGTCCATTAACTTCTTCCTATAATGTGAACTCATCACAAAAAAAAATTTCCCCCAATTTATTAAATCCACAAGAAAATAGTGCATAACAACATTAACTTAATGCACGTAGCTATGTTACTGGTAAAAACACTGATTTTATTTTGATTGACTGCTTACAAAGAAGTTTTTAATGACAGTCTATGATCTGGAATACATAGGAAAATAATAAATATTGGCAACCTCATCAGACAACCACTGATTGTTAATCAAGTGCTGGCACCAACTCAAGGAAAGGGAATAAGAACAGCTGTCTAATTAGAGATATATTTTATCACTGTAACAAATTCAAGTATAACAATGTGAAATACCTTACCATAGTGCTCATGTACTAATAGAAATGGGTTACTAGATAGCACTTCTGCTAGTATAATGAGCAGTCTGAGAAGACACTGATGATTAATAACAAAATAATAAAATAGTTCCAATCAGTTTATACACCATATTTTCATTCCACAAGAGGAAAGACTCTCTAAATAATGGTAACATGTATAATTGGATCAAATTATAAAAAAGCTATTGCATATACCTGTACTTCAATTCTTGTTTACAAAGAAGAAAATTGTAATTGATATTCAGAAATAAATACATATATCTTAACTAACAGTTTAGTACCCTTAGTGACACGTACAAAGAGCAGAGAATGCTGAGAAGACAGTCTCATCATGGATATAAGTCCACGACTTCCCCAGCTTAGGACCATAATATTATTTGTTACTCAAATGTTGTATGAGTTAGTAATTATGCATAATGTACTCTATTAGAGCTCAACAATGTCATAGTGTAAGGAAAATTATTTTTAGTTACTTGTTTAACTGACATATGTAGAACAAATTGCATCTGACATGTGCTATTCCTCTAAGGCTTTGTGAAAATTGACACACTCAGTTTCAACCTGGAATGGATAATTCATAATGTCACACACATTAACATGAAAATGATCACCAAGTGTTTATATGAAATCTTTTTATCAGTTAGATAAAAACAAAATGAATTCAACCCAAAATACAGTCATATTATTTATATAGAATGCAAACCTTATCATGTGAAGTAGCCTGCAATTCAATATAAAGTTCAATACTTCCTTTTTTAAGGTTGTTTCAGCAAACCATACATGCTACTATTATTATTAAAACCTAATAATTATGTAGACTGGCATACTTAACTTCATACATACGTCTGCTTCACCATTACTTCACACTCAAGCATTGCCTTCACAGTATCTCACAGGAAAGCACACTATAATAAGTAACTAAATTAATTGGTTTATCTTACTCTGATGGTAACTATGTCACTAGATAATAACAAGCTAGAGGAGTAAAACATTCGTGAGCATCAAACTGGTCTCTGGGTAGGAGTGACATATGAGTTGCTGCATATAAATGAAAGATATGAATATGCTGACTACAATTGTCTTAATTTAGTTTACACAAATAGTTCAAATCCAATGTCACTGCAGCCACCATGTATAACTCTTATTCTAGCACTGTAATATATTTTTCCCAATTCATGATGGCTGCAATCACCTCAGAATCTGCTAACAGTATCACTAAAACTAATTATTTACATGTACTTTAAACTTGTTATATTAGCTATAGCTTATAGCTGGTCTAGCTACCTTCCTCACAAATCTGGCAATTTGAGCGAAGACTTCCCAAGCTCGCAAATGCCTTTTAAACAGAGCCTATTTTTTAGCAGAACCTGTAGAGTGCTTTATATGAAGCGTAAGTTTGTACCATTTATAATACCAGGAGGAAATCGTAACATACTGCAGCTATTCAATCCCACAACGTGAGCCTTTGCCACAGCAAATCGACCACTTACCGTGACCACGCCTCTCCATCAACTACCGCGAGTGACGATGTTTACCTATGCTAACTTACTCTCCTTAGTCGCTTCCCTATTAGTTCAGGTAATAGATGTTCCACAGTACATGAAAATATCGGAAGTGAATGAATAGCCTATTGTAAATAATCAGATGTCACCATTATTGGCTTTCAGTGCATAAATTGCTTCATTTAACTTTAGAAATTCCTATTACTTCCTCAGGCAATTGTCTTGTATTTCAGTAAATTATTTCTCATATATTTATCAATTCTTTGTTCATGCCAAGTTCTGTTCTGTTAGCTGATTTCATCTTCTAAATTTGTAGCTATACCAAATCGAAAGCACGATATCACTGAAGAACTTTTCAGTTCTTCTAGGACCTCTTGGATCCCTGGTACTTTCTCTAGTGAATTTGACTCCATAACCTTTTCCCGTTTCATGAAGAAGCTTTTTTATTTTTTACAAATAGCCAACTTGGCAATAACTCTTCTCTTATGCTCAGTTTTGGTTAGTTTCTTTTCCAACAAACAAAAAAGTAACTCAGTTTTTACACTATTAATTACCTCCCCTCCCCCCCCTAAAAAGAATCCTGTGAAACCCAGCTTCTGTGTGCTGAAAGGACCTTTTCAGTGCCCAAGCAACTGAATAATTAGTAGAATCAAGTATGACTGAATGTGGTGCCATAGTTCCCAGCTGTCCTGATTAGGCCGAGACACTTGTGATATTCTCACATCCGTCTAGTGCACGCCCAACGGAGGCTTTTGTCCTAGTGATGAGTGGCTTTTTCAGAATAATGCTTAGTCAGCAAAATCTGGTGGTACAGTGTGGTCCAGAGGTCCCACTCATGCTTACAATGTGTAAAGACAACATGTCACAATAGAAGAGTCAGCATTTCTAATTATAGTGCATTCAGCTGTTTCTAATGATAGTGCATTCAGCTGTTTCTAATGATAGTGCATTCAGCTGTTTCTAATGATAGTGCATTCAGCTTTTAATTATAGTGCATTCAGCTGTTTCTAATTATGGTGCATTCAGCTGTTCTTTTTTTAGTTTTTGTTTGTGTTGTATCTATTATATTGAGCTCGTGTGTGCACATGTGTGTGAGTTGTATAAGTGTGAGTATTACAAAGACGTTTGTGTGTGATCAGCTCGTCTAGTGTATGTTAAATATCATTAAGGGTGGCCACATATAACAACGCGCACTTCCCATAGAGCCACACATTAATTTATTTCCCGCCAATACACCACAATTCGATAATACGCTAACAGAAACAATCGCAAAGTAGTAGCAGCAGCGAAGTGTAGTGTCTTTAGCTTCAGGTTTTCTCATAGCCGTTTACAGCAACACTACGTATAGTAGTCCTTGTCTGAGCTCACGTGGCAAGGTGCACCAGGCTGCCTCTCCTCCTGTAACCGTTCTCCTGGCTCTGCACATCTGAGCTCGAGCGGATGGATCCAGCAGGCTGGATTTATGAAGAGCAAAGACTTCCCAAGCTGCCCAGCTCTAAGACCTTCACCTTGGGCTATCTCCCAGAAACTGCTCTCTCTTCTGAGTCTCTTGATATTGTTGTATTGATGTTTGTTTACTCTTGGTATAGGTGGGCTCTTTCTAGAACCAATGCAAATCCATTGAAAAAAATTGCTCGCATACTAGAGTACCAGAAATGGGGGTGGGTGGGGCCGTGGTTATTTAATAAGAATTGCGAGTGGAATAAAAGTTCCCAATTTTGTATCAGTTTTTCTTGGAATCTAATAATGAGAATAACAATTATTTTACACACGGGTAGACCTAAAAAAAAGAAGAGCTGTGCCACAACTTGAATTTTTCAATATCTTATAAAAAGAAAAAATGCGAATAAATCATAAAGTAATATTGAAATGAAAAGAACTTGTTGTCTTGCAGTAGAGTATCGGCTCGGCTAGTAGTGCACCAAATTACAGAGATCCAACTTACCGCACCGCTCCAAAAAAGTGCCACAAAGTTTTATAACAATACTCCAATAGTAGTTAATCTCTTAAAAAATACTAGTTTCAAGTGTATTTAATTTGCGTTTGATATTACAACAGTGTTGCTAGTACATCACATACATTATCTGGTGTCACGCCCACACAAACACACACACACAAACACACACACACGTGCATGCACACACATAAACACACACACACACACGTGCATGCACACACACACACACACACACGTGCATGCACACGCACATACACACACACACACACGTGCATGCACACACACACACACGTTCATGCACACACAAAGTTTTATAACAATACTCCAATTAATCTGTTAATCTCTATAAATACTAGAGAAACTGCCAGGGACCATGGAATTAGCATATTTTAGAGTCGGACGTGTCCAGTGGACTAAAATGAAACGAGAGAAACTGCCGGAGACCATATAATTAGCATATTTTAGAGTTGGACGTGTCCACTGGACTAAAATAAAACGAGAGAAACTGCCGGGGACCATGTAATTTGCATATTTTAGAGTCAAACATGTCCACTGGACTAAAATAAAATGAGAGAAACTGTCCGGGACCATGTAATTATAATATTTTAGAGTTGGACGTGTCCAGTTGACAAAAATAAAACGAGAGAAACTGCCGGGGATTATGTAATTATAATATTTTAGAGTCGGACGTGTCCAGTTGACATAAATAAAACTAAACAAACTGCCGGGAACCATGTAATTATCATATTTTAGAGTCAAACGTGTCCAGTGGACTAAAATGAAACGAGAGAAACTGCCGGGGACCATGTAATTATCATATTTCATAGTCAGGCGTGTCCAGTGGACTAAAATGAAATGAGAGAAACTGCCGGGGACCATGTAATTAGCATATTTCATAGTCAGGCGTGTCCAGTGGACTGTAATCAAACGAGAGACTCTGCCGGGGACCATGGAATTAGCATGTTTTAGAGTCGGACGTGTCCAGTTGACTAAAATGAAACGAGAGAAACTGCCGGGGACCAAGTAATTAGCATAATTTAGAGTCGGACGTGTCCAGTGGACTAAAATGAAACGAGAGAAACTGCCTGGGACCATGTAGTTAGCATATTTTAGAGTCGGACGTGTTCAGTGGACTAAAATAAAATGAGAGAAACTGCCGGGAACCATGTAATTAGCATATTTCGAAGTCAGACGTGTCCAGTGGACTAAAATGAAACGAGAGAAACTGCCGGGAACCATGTAATTATCATATTTTAGAGTCAAATGTGTCCAGTGGACTAAAATGAAACGAGAGAAACTGCCTGGGACCATGTAATTATCATATTTCATAGTCAGGCGTGTCCAGTGGACTAAAATGAAACGAGAGAAACCGCCAGGAACCATGTAATTAGCATATTTTAGAGTCTGACGTGTCCAGTGGACTAAAATGAAACGAGAGAAACAGCCGGGGACTTTGTAATTATCATATTTTAGAGTCGGACGTGTCCACTGGAATAAAATAAAACGAGAGAAACTGCCGGGGATTATGTAATTATAATATTTTAGAGTCGGACGTGTCCAGTTGACATAAATAAAACGAAAGAAACTGCCGGGAACCATGTAATTATCATATTTTAGAGTCGGACGTGTTCAGTGGACTAAAATGAAACGAGAGATACTGCCGGGAACCACGTAATTGGCACATTTTAGAGTCGGACGTGTTCAGTGGACTAAAATGAAACGAGAGAAACTGCCGGGGACCATGTAGTTAGCATATTTTAGAGTCGGACGTGTTCAGTGGACTAAAATGAAACGAGAGATACTGCCGGGAACCACGTAATTGGCACATTTTAGAGTCGGACGTGTTCAGTGGACTAAAATGAAACGAGAGAAACAGCCGGGGACTTTGTAATTATCATATTTTAGAGTCGGACGTGTCCACTGGAATAAAATGAAACGAGAGAAACTGTCGGGGACCAAGTAATTAGCATAATTTAGAGTCGGACGTGTCCAGTGGACTAAAATGAAACGAGAGAAACTGCCTGGGACCATGTAATTAGCATATTTTAGAGTTAGACGTGTCTACTGGACTAAACTAAAACGAGAGAAACTGCCGGGAACCATGTAAGTAGCATACTTTAGAGTCGGACGTGTCCAGTGGACTAAAATGAAACGAGAGAAACTGCCGGGGACCAAGTGATTAGCATAATTTAGAGTCGGACGTGTCCAGTGGACTAAAATGAAACGAGAGAAACTGCCGGGAACCATGTAATTAGCATATTTTAGAGTCGGACGTGTCCAGTAGACTAAAATGAAACAAGAGAAACTGCCTGGGACCATGTAATTAGCATATTTTAGAGTTGGACGTGTCCAGTGGACTAAAATGAAACGAGAGAAACTGCCGGGAACCATGTAATTAGCATATTTTAGAGTCGGACGTGTCCAGTAGACTAAAATGAAACAAGAGAAACTGCCTGGGACCATGTAATTAGCATATTTTAGAGTTGGACGTGTCCAGTGGACTAAAATGAAACGAGAGAAACTGCCGGGAACCACATTGTAGAGTCGGACGTGTTCAGTGCACTATAATGAAATGAGAGAAACTGCTGGGGACTATGTAATTATCATATTTCAGAGTCGGACGTGTCCAGTGGACTAAAATGAAACGAGAGTAACTGCCGGGGATCATGTAATAAACACATTTCATAGTCGGACGTGTCCAGTGGACTAAAATGAAACGAGAGAAACTGCCGGGGACCATGTTATTAGCATATTTTAGAGTCGGACGTGTCCAGTTGACTAAAATGAAACGAGAGAAATTGCCGGGGACTAAGTAATTAGCACATTTTAGAGTCGGACGTGTCCACTGGACTAAAATAAAACGAAAGAAACTGCCGGGAACCATCTAATTATCATATTTTAGAGTCAAACGTGTCCAGTGGACTAAAATGAAACGAGAGAAACTGCCGGGGACCATGTAATTATCATATTTCATAGTCAGGCGTGTCCAGTGGACTAAAATGAAATGAGAGAAACTGCCGGGGACCATGTAATTAGCATATTTCATAGTCAGGCGTGTCCAGTGGACTGTAATCAAACGAGAGACTCTGCTGGGGACCATGGAATTAGCATGTTTTAGAGTCGGACGTGTCCAGTGGACTAAAATGAAACGAGAGAAACTGCCGGGGACTAAGTAATTAGCATAATTTAGAGTCGGACGTGTCCAGTGGACTAAAATGAAACGAGAGAAACTGCCTGGGACCATGTAGTTAGCATATTTTAGAGTCGGACGTGTTCAGTGGACTAAAACTAAACGAGAGATACTGCCGGGAAACACGTAATTGGCACATTTTAGAGTCAAACATGTCCACTGGACTAAAATAAAATGAGAGAAACTGTCCGGGACCATGTAATTATAATATTTTAGAGTCGGACGTGTCCAGTTGACAAAAATAAAATGAGAGAAACTGCCGGGAACCATGTAATTAGCACATTTTAGAGTCGAACGTGTCTACTGGACTAAAATAAAACGAGAGAAACTGCCGGGGATTATGTAATGATAATATTTTAGAGTCGGACGTGTCCAGTTGACATAAATAAAACGAAACAAACTGCCGGGAACCATGTAATTATCATATTTTAGAGTCAAACGTGTCCAGTGGACTAAAATGAAACGAGAGAAACTGCCGTGGACCATGTAATTATCATATTTCATAGTCAGGCGTGTCCAGTGGACTAAAATGAAATGAGAGAAACTGCCGGGGACCATGTAATTAGCATATTTCATAGTCAGGCGTGTCCAGTGGACTGTAATCAAACGAGAGACTCTGCCGAGGACCATGGAATTAGAATGTTTTAGAGTCGGACGTGTCCAGTGGACTAAAATGAAACGAGAGAAACTGCCGGGGACCAAGTAATTAGCATAATTTAGAGTCGGACGTGTCCAGTGGACTAAAATGAAACGAGAGAAACTGCCGGGGACCATGTAATTAGCATATTTTAGAGTCAAACGTGTCCAGTGGATTAAAATGAAACGAGAGAAACTGCCGGGGACCATGTAATTAGCATATTTTAGAGTCGGACGAGTTCAGTGGACTAAAATGAAGCGAGAGAAACTGCTGTGGACCATGTAATTATCATATGTTAGATTCGGATGTGTACAGTGGACTAAAATGAAACGAGAAAAACTGCCGGGAACCAAGTAATTAGCATAATTTAGAGTCGGACGTGTCCAGTGGACTAAAATGAAATGAGAGAAACTGCCTGGGACCATGTAATTAGCATATTTTAGAGTTGGACGTGTCCAGTGGACTAAAATGAAACGAGAGAAACTGCCGGGGACCATGTAATTAGCATAATTTAGAGTCGGACAGGTCCAGTGAACTAAAATGAAACGAGAGAAACTACCGGGGACCATGTAATTAGCATATTTTAGAGTCGGACGTGTCCCGTGGACTAAAATGAAACGAAAGAAACTGCCGTGGACCATGTAATTAGCATATTTTAGAGTCGGACGTGTTCAGTGGACTAAAATGAAACGAGAGAAACTGCCGGGAACCATGTAATTAGCACATTTTAGATTCGGACGTGTCCAGTGGACTAAAATGAAACGAGAGAAACTGCCGGGGACCATGTAATTATTATATTTTAGAGTCGGACGTGTCCAGTGGACTAAAATGAAACGAGAGAATCTGCCGGGGGACCATGTAATTAGCACATTTTAGAGTCGGACGTGTCCACTGGACTAAACAAAATCGAAAGAAACTACCGGGAACCATGTAATTAGCATATTTTAGAGTCAAACGTGTCCAGTGGACTAAAATGAAACGAGACAAACTGTCCGGGACCATGCAATTATAATATTTGAGAGTCGGACGTGTCCAGTTGACAAAAATAAAACGACAAAAACTGCCGGGGATCTTGAAATTATAATATTTTAGAGTCGGACTTGTCCAGTTGACATATATAAAACGAGAGAAACTGCCGGGGACCATGTAATTATCATATTTTAGAGTCAAACGTGTCAAGTTGACTAAAATGAAACGAGACAAACTGTCCGGGACCATGCAATTATAATATTTGAGAGTCGGACGTGTCCAGTGGACTAAAATGAAACGAGAGAAACTGCCGGGGATCATGTAATTATAATATTTTAGAGTCGAACTTGTCAAGTTGACGTAAATATAACGAAATAAACTGCTGGGAACCATGTAATTAGCATATTTCATAGTCAGGCGTGTCCAGTGGACTAAAATGAAACGAGAGAAACTGCCGGGAACAATGTAATTATGATATTTTAGAGTCGGACGTGTCCAATTGACAAAAATGAAACGAGAGAAACTGCCGTGGACCATGTAATGAGCATATTTTAGAGTCGGACGTGTCCACTGGACTAAAATAAAACGAGAGAAACTGCCGGGAACCATGTAATTATCATATTTTAGAGTCGGACGTGTCCAGTGGACTATAATGAAACGAGAGAAACGGTCAAGGACCATGTAATTATAATATTACAGAGTCGAACGTGTCCAGTTGACAAAAATAAAACGAGAGAAACTGCCGGGGAACATGTAATTATAATATTTTAGAGTCAGTCGTGTCAAGTGGACTAAAATGAAACGAGAGAAACTGCCAGGGACCATGTAATTATCATATTTTAGAGTCAAACGTGTCCAGTGGACTAAAATGAAAGGAGAGAAACTGCCGGGGACCATGTAATTAGCATATTTCATTGTCAGGCGTGTCCAGTGGACTAAAATGAAACGAGAGAAACTGCCGGGAACCATGTAATTATCATATTATGAGTCAAACGTGTCCAGTGAACTAAACTGAAACGAGAGAAACTGCCGGGAACCATGTAATTAGCATATTTTAGAGTCAAACGTGTCCAGTGAACTAAATTGAAACGAGATAAACTGCCGGGAACCATGTAATTAGCATATTTTAGAGTCGGACGTGTCCAGTGGACTAAACTAAAACGAGAGAAACTGCCGGGAACCATGTAATTATCATATTTCAGAGTCAAACGTGTCCAGTGGACTCAAATGAAACCAGAGAAACTGCCGGGGACCAGGTAATTAGCATAATTTAGAGTCAAACGTGTCCAGTGGACTAAAATGAAACGAGAGAAACTGCCGGGGACCATGTAATTAGCACATATTAGAGTCGGACGTGTCCAGTGGAGTAAAATGAAACGAGAGAAACTGACGGGGACCAAGTAATTAGCATATTTTAGAGTCAAACGTGTCCAGTGGACTAAAATGAAACGAGAGAAACTGCCGGGGACCAGGTAATTAGCATAATTTAGAGTTGGACGTGTCCAGTGGACAAAAATGAAATGAGAGAAACTGCCGGGGACCAGGTAATTAGCATATTTCAGAGTCAAACGTGTCCAGTGGACTAAAATGAAACGAGAGAAACTGCCGGGGACCATGTAATTATCATATTTTAGAGTCAAACGTGTCCAGTGGACTAAAATGAAACGAGAGAAACTGCCGGGGACCAGGTAATTAGCATAATTTAGAGTTGGACGTGTCCAGTGGACAAAAATGAAATGAGAGAAACTGCCGGGGACCATGTAATTAACATATTTTAGAGTTGGACGTGTCTAGTGGACAAAAATGAAATGAGAGAAACAGCCGGGGACCATGGAATTAGCATAATTTAGAGTCGGACATGTCCAGTGGACTAAAATGAAACGAGAGAAACTGCCGGGGACCATGTAATTAGCATATTTTAGAGTCGAACTTGTCAAGTTGACGTCAATATAACGAAATAAACTGCTGGGAACCAAGTAATTAGCATATTTCATAGTCAGGCGTGTCCAGTGGACTAAAATGAAACGAGAGAAACTGCCGGGAACAATGTAATTATGATATTTTAGAGTCGGACGTGTCCAATTGACAAAAATGAAACGAGAGAAACTGCCGTGGACCATGTAATGAGCATATTGTAGAGTCGGACGTGTCCACTGGACTAAAATAAAACGAGAGAAACTGCCGGGAACCATATGTAATTATCATATTTTAGAGTCGGACGTGTCCAGTGGACTATAATGAAACGAGAGAAACTGCCGGGGACCATGTAATTATTATATTTTAGAGTCAAACGTGTCCAGTGAACTAAATTGAAACGAGATAAACTGCCGGGAACCATGTAATTAGCATATTTTAGAGTCGGACGTGTCCAGTGGACTAAAATGAAACGAGAGGAACTGCCGGGAACCATGTAATTATCATATTTTAGAGTCGGACGTGTTCAGTGGACTAAACTAAAACGAGAGAAACTGCCGGGAACCATGTAATTATCATATTTCAGAGTCAAACGTGTCCAGTGGACTCAAATGAAACGAGAGAAACTGCCGGGAACCATGTAATTAGCACATATTAGAGTCGGACGTGTCCAGTGGACACAAATGAAACGAGAGAAACTGCCGGGAACCATGTAATTATCATATTTTAGAGTCAAACGTGTCCAGTGGACTAAAATGAAACGAGGGAAACTGCCGGGGACCAGGTAATTAGCATAATTTAGAGTTGGACGTGTCCAGTGGACAAAAATGAAATGAGAGAAACTGCCGGGGACCATGTAATTAGCATATTTTAGAGTTGGACGTGTCTAGTGGACAAAAATGAAATGAGAGAAACAGCCGGGGACCATGGAATTAGCATAATTTAGAGTCGGACATGTCCAGTGGACTAAAATTAAACGAGAGAAACTGCCGGGGACCATGTAATTAGCATATTTTAGAGTCAGACGTGTCCAGTGGACTAAAATGAAACGAGAGAAACTGCCGGGGACCAAGTAATTAGCATATTTTAGAGTCGGACGTGTCCAGTGGACTAAAATGAAACGAGAGAAACTGCCGTGCACCATGTAATTAGCATATTTTAAAGTTAGACATGTCCAGTGGACTAAAATGAAGCGAGAGAAATGCCGGTGACCATGGAATTAGCATAATTTAGAGTTTGACGTGTCCAGTGGACTAAAATGAAACGAGAAATACTGACGGAAACCAAGTAATTAGCATAAATTTAGAGTCAGACGTGTCCAGTGGACTAAAATGAAATGAGAGAAACTGCCGGGGACCAAGTAATTAGCATATTTTAGAGTCAGATGTGTCCAGTGGACTAAAATAAAACGAGAGAAACTGCCGGGGATCATGTAATTAGCATATTTCAGAGTCGGATGCGTCCAGTGGACTAAAATGAAACGAGAGAAACTGCCGGGGACCATGTAATTAGCGTATTTTAGAGTCGTACGTGTCCAGTGGACTAAAGTGAAACGAGAGAAACTGCCTGGGATCATGTAATTAGCATATTTCGTAGTCGGATGTGTCCAGCGGACTAAAATGAAACGAGAAAAACTGCCGTGGACCATGTAATTAGCATATTTTAGAGTCAGACGTGTCCAGTGGACTAAAATGAAACAAGAGAAACTGCCTTGCACCATGGAATTAGCATAATTTAGAGTTTGACGTGTCCAGTGGACTAAAATGAAACGAGAGAAACTGCCGGGGACCATGTAATTAGCACATTTTAGAGTTGGACGTGTCCAGTGGACAAAAATGAAATGAGAGAAACTGCCGGGGACCATGTAATTAGCATATTTTAGAGTTGGACGTGTCCAGTG
>WLWD01001222.1_pt1 | contig 59178 bp, 29 predicted proteins | sample 6712731 | NCBI WGS metagenome assembly WLWD01 (sample SAMN12718690, study PRJNA576275) | sponge metagenome | isolation source: marine sponge | host: Mycale hentscheli | place: New Zealand: South Island, Marlborough, Capsize Point | collected 2014-11-01 | reverse complement strand
GTATCAGGATGTTAATGTAACTATCCTTGTCTCCTGTCGTATCGTAAGTGTTTGCACACATTACAAGCCCTCTAAAACGGAAAGCTATCAATGGCATGGGTTTAAAAGGAGTGCTGAAGTGAATAAAAGAAGAAGAGAAGACACAGTAAGATTAGAAGCTGCCAAAAGCCAGGTACAGCTCTGATGGTGAAGTTACTGTGAACCACACACAGGGATAATGAAGCAGATAAAGAAGATAAAAATAATGGAGTAGATAAAGAAGATATGAAGATTTCCAGGTGAACTTGTTTTAGCAGATAGAGGTTTTAATATTCATGAAAGTGCTGGTCTCTACTGTGTCAAGCTTCCACCATTTACTGGTGAAAAACCACATCTGACAAAAAGTGAAGTAGATTTTTCTCGTCAACTGTCAAGAGTTTAATTCATGTTGAACGAATCATAGGCCTACTTTGTCAATAGTACATTATATTTGAATCAACAACACCAATCAACTTTATTATGACCAGTGAAAAAGAATGTATACTAGTCCAAAAGATAAAATAGCTAGTCATTATAAGTTGTGCACTAGGTAATTTATGTCCATCAGTTGTTTCACCTTAATTAAAACCATTCCCAATTTTTTGTTGTTACAATGTTAAATAATGAAATGTGAATATATAATATTTGGTTGGGGAGAAAATTATTCCAAAAAACATAGCTAATGAACTGTACAATAACAGAGTTTACTTAGACTTCAACTTTTTTCCCCATGCGATGACATGATGGACATAGCCACTTTCCTTTGGGAATCCATTTCATCTTCAGGCACTTCAGTCGTATGAAACCATTTTGTTGGGCAGTTACTATTATCACAGCAGATTATCTTTCCAGACTCTGCTTTCCTGCAGTAGCACCATAATCTAAGGGGACCTTCCATGGTCACAATATCAGAAGAAAAGCTAGAAGACAGATGGGCTGAAATAACCGTTGCTTCTTGGTGAACCATTTACCAGCAAGGTGAGGTAGAAGCTCCGTCTCGATCAGTTCAATTGGTTTAATAAATGCAATTGTTATGAAGGGTTCATCTAAATAGTTCATTGAACAAAGGAGTTGCTGGAGGTACTGTACGCCTTTGTGAGTGACGCACTGAACCAATTTAAGTGGGAATCAGAAACTGATACTGCTACACCCTTAACATTAGCTACCTAACCATTAATAAAATACATGTAGGAATCAAGACTTCTATAAGCTTTCAACGTTTCACCAGTATACTTACTACTCAATTCAATGAGGTGCCAAATTATATCTGGATACTTCAGGCCATATTTATCCCTAGGATCTTCAATAAATCCTTCCTTTTAGCTGAGGTAAGGGTCTTCAGGCTTCCAGCTTAGATAACTTTCCCTGTACCGCATTTAAGCTTCGTCCAACGAGAAATAATAAGCAGAAAAGCCAGGTGAAGACACAATTAGCCTAGAATACGCCGCGCGCCACTCTACGTTTTGCCACTCAAAATGGCGACGTAGCAACTGTTGCTAAGTAAACGTCACTTCTACGTCACTTCCTGCATAACCTCTATAACAGATAAGAAAAATGAAAGCACAAAATAGTAAAGGAAAATAGAAAGAACTGAACAGAATGAGAGAGTTAAAGAACTAAATAGAATGAGAGTGTTACAAGTATGAGGAAATATTAGTTGAGGGGTGGGGCTGCTCCACCGCACACAAACACACATACACACATTCCTGTACAAACTGGAATAGAAGTACAAAGAACTTCAGTTATAATACATTTCCTATGGTGATCAGTTATAATACATTTCCTATGGTGTTCAGTTATAATACATTTCCTATGGTGATCAGTTATAACACATTTCCTATGGTGTTCAAGTTAAAATCAATCATTTAACAATAGTGTAGTTTTAGGCTCACTCGCAATTTGTGCTCAAGCACATCACTAGTTATACCAACGCACACACACTTCTATAAATACTCATGATACACACTAGCTCTCTTACTCTTTGAAATATATAAAGAAATTAAAAAAATAAAATAAAAATATATTGTGCTAAAGCATTTCTAAATTGCTAAACTTAGCACACCAAGTGCCACGAGGCAAGCGTCATCACATTCAGTAGAAGGCGATAAGGAAACCAAGGTTTTTTAAAAGGACAAGAGATACAGTGAAGCAAGAGAGATAGACAAAGGAAGAGAAGGAAATTCATGAGCTGACAAGAAGAATAAGAAATACTGAGATGGCTCAGGAAAAAAAGAGCAAGAGAGGGAAACCATGGATAAAAATACTTTATGCTACTGCATTCCTAACTTGCAAAAGTTAGTGCATCAAGTGCCACTGTGTGGCAAGGTGCTTGCTAGTTTATAATATCATTACTACTACTAGAAGTTACTAGTACCAACAGTATATTACAATTTATTTTCAGCCTTCTTTACATTGGTTAGTATAAACTCACAACTATGACAAAGAAGAGTATTTCTATCTTGCAGGGCAGTTGATTATGTACATCCATAGTAGATCGACTTCTTCAAACGGCTTTAGCACTGGATGCAGCCAAAACTTTGAAGTTTTTTCCTCTACCAAGCACCTCACACGCACCAGCAGCAACACGATCCTTTCCTCATTAGCTACCTGCAGAGCAGCACACACAAAGCAAGCAGCGAGTACTAAAAAAGGTGGGCGAATCCAGTAAAATACAGTATTTGGGGTGGGGTCCAGTCCGGATATTTAAAGTAGGAATCTAAGTAGCGTGTAGGGAGGCCTCCATTCTTGAAGACGGGGGCAGGAAAAGATTATGCATGGCGGAAGGTCAGCCTCAACTTCCTAAGGAGGTGAGCGCCAGCCGTAGCTACTGAGTTGGGTTTTCTAGAAGTATTGGCTAGTTACCAAATTATCGTTTGTTCACTAAAACCAGTTTTGTCTAGATCAGTGTTTGTTTATTGTTTATTGTCTGATTGCAAGATTCAGTGTTTGCTAATTTATTAGACCCAGTATTTATGTAGTTGCTGAATTCATTATTAGATCCAGTGTCTATTTATCGAATTACTAGATCCAGTGTTTGCATATCTAATCAAGGGATGTAGATAACTTTTACAAAGTGAGAGGAGCTATGTTAGATACCAGTACAAATAAGCAGCATAGACTAAAAGTGTTTGATTCATTTAACAAAAAATAAGCTTCTACTTTGTCTTTTTTGTCAATCCAATTCATTAATTGAATGAATGAGTGGGTGTGATCAAGTGGATGTGGTTATAATGGCTGCACCAACTCAATTTGTCTTCCTACTCCTCAGTCCACTGGTGTTTTTTTTTGTACAATTCATTAGCTCTAATTGGAACACACACACACCATCTGTTCTTTTTGTAAACATTGACAAACGTACATCCTTGCTTGATGGATTCTTTTGTGCAGCCATATTTAGACATTTGCAGAACTGAAGCTTCTTTCAATTGTACTATTTTGTTACTTGTATTGTAAGGGTGAGCTTGCCACCAACCTTGATAGTATCAGAGTAGAACTCTTTCCCAACTGCATCCAAGTGTAGGTCAGGACAACAGACCTCAATCAGTAAACTCTAGACAAGTTCAAAATAAGTCAACTAAACCACAAGTGGTTTTTATTGTTTTTTTTGTTTTTTTGTTTTTTTTTTGTAGTTAAGGGCTCAATTAAGTCACTTGTGCAAGCATTGCTTGTGATAGCTCCTTAAAATGATTTTCTAGTTTTGTGCCACAGCGAGGGCAAGTGATTTAAGTCAAAACTAAGGTGTGGGCAAAAACTACATTTCAATAAATCCAATTAGAAAAATAATTGAGAATTAATTTTTTTTGTTTTTTTTGTTTTTTGTTGCAATAGTGGACATGTTTTGTGCATATTTTAAACCTCTCTTTACTTTCCACCAGTCTCTGGTGCCTTTTATGAGCATGCCTAGACATCCCTCTCTCTCTTTTTTTTTCAGATGCTGGTGCCTTATGAGCGTGCTCAGACATGACTTTCCCTCTTTTTTTCAGATGCTGGTGCCTTTTATGAGCATGCTCAGACTTGACTTTCCCCCCTTTTTTCCAGATGCTCGTTGATGCCATTATGAGCATGCTCAGATATGAGTTTCCCTCTCTTTTTTTTATTTGCTGGTGCATTTTTATGAGAGGACTCTCATACATTGCTTTCCCTCGTTTTTTCCTATAGTTTGTAATTGTCTGTTCTACTTTTGCTATTTGAAGTCTAGTTTGTTCCAGAAATACAGTAAGTTGTGTATTTATATTGCTGTGCTTGTTATTTACAGTTTCTTACAGTGTTTATAAAAATTGTATGCTTGTGTATTTTAATGTTGTATGTTTGTATTTAATGTATGTTTATGTGTTGGAAATTTTTATATACATGTAGCACAGTGACTATCCTAAGCAAATTCCAAACAGTCATAGAGAGTAAGCAGCTTTTTCTTCAGCATTCTGTTACTGTTTTGGCTTAGTTTCAATACTGCTTTGGCTTAGTTTCAATACTGCTTACATAAAACAATAATAAAATTTGTCAAACTTTTCTTTCAATTTACTGCTAAAAGCTAGAAAATCTTCCACAGCTATATCAGCAAGCTAAAGCCTTATACTCCCAATTCAGTGCTTTTGGATGACGCACAAACCAGCTCGTACAAAAATCTTGCTTTATTTTTGACTAAGCAGACAGACTTAATTTCTGACAAACACACCACTCTAACCAGGTTCCCACTTGGTAGGCTCTTTGCCAGACAGTAGTTCCTCTAATTTTTATAATTATCTAATCCAGCCATGGTCCTAACATCTACGAAACATCAGTAGTTAGGACGTGATACCATAAGTCTCTGACAATGTGATAACATACTCTCTGACGATGTGATAACATATTCTCTAACATTGTGATAACATACTTTCTGACAATGTGATAACATACTCTCTGACGATGTGATAACATACTCTCTGACAATCTGATAACATACTCTCTTACATTGTGATAACATACTTTCTGACATTGTGATAACATACTCTCTGACGATGTGATAACATACTCTCTGATGATGTGATAACATACTCTCTGACGATGTGATAACATACTCTCTGACGATGTGATATCGCAGTCTCTGACGATGTAATATGGTAGTCTCTGACGATGTGATAACATAGTCTCAGTCGATGTAATAACATTCTCTAAAGTTGACTTGTCTGTTTTTATCTGTACTCTTTTTTTATCTTTGCACTCACCGGTCGTTATGTTAAATTGAATTCAAAACTTTTTTCTGGCTAAAATACACGGAAAAAAAGACTTTTCTTTTTATTGTATGTTTGTGTGTGTGTTTTTTAGTAATGTTGCTAACTATATTTACGTTATGTTTATGTAAAAAAAGATACTTTTCTTTATTGTACGTTTGTGTGTTTATTTTTTCTATTTCAGTACTGTTGCTAACTCTGTTATTTTTAATGTCACACTATGTTTATGTATGTAAGCATTGTGTAAGAAAGTGTATGTTTGTGTGTTTGTATGTTATAGAGTTAGTATTGTTAGTGTGCATGTCCATTTCTCTATATGTGTTTATCTACAGTTTACAAAGTATATTTATATGGCATATTCATTGCTTATATAGGAATCAATGTGTTTGTGTGTTTGTTTTTAATATGTATTTGTTGATCAAACATGAAGTCCGTGTGTTTATATGCATAAATAATTAATGCTTTTTGTTTGTTTGTTTACTTGTAATTTAAATATATATTTTTATTTATTTGCATTTAGAGAGATCTCCATCCTCAAGCCTCACTTCACTGGGAACACTGCCATACCTGGAGTAAGTATGTCCTGCCTAGACAATGTGCAGTACTACAGAATACAGTAATAATACAGGATGGTTATAACACACTTTACATCTCTACTGACCTTCACTCATGGACTACTACTCGTGCACCATATGGACTCTCGTCCCTAACTACCTACCAGTCTAAGTTTGTATTGGTTGGTGGATATGATCTCTCCACTTATGAACCCACTCACTCTCTGTTGACTAGTACTACTGGTCTAGACTGGAAGCCATCGCTACGTGCCATGCCTACTCCTCGCTACTTCCCATCATCAGTTAGTGGAGGATCACCAGAGGTCCTGGTCGTGGCTGGTGGGAGTGTCTCACATGGCGAGGACTTGGACGTAGTGGAAGTTCTACTCAACGACCATTGGACGACTGCAGACTCACTTCCTTCTTCATGCTATGACATGCGATCAACATTCCATGAAGGCAACTTCTACTTCACAGGAGGTTTTGGCAAGGAGAGGATTCTATTTATATGCACTTTAGAGTCTCTCACAGCATCTGCTAGTAATGGCAGGACAACTCCACTAATAATATGGAGGACAGTAACCACATCTACTCACACCTACGCTATCACCTCTTCCTTATCGAATCTAATTGGCATGGATTATGATTCTAAGGTTAGAACTTATTCCAACAAGACAGAGAAGTGGATTGAGACTACTAGTGAGGGAGATGGACCAGGTCAGAAGGATAATTATGGATACATAGTTACTGCAGTCTTGTCTACTGGACAGTTACTGGTTGCTATTCAAGATGGAGTGTATAAAGGAACTCTGTCAGGTTAGTGTATGCAAATAGCAGCTTCTCTCTAGAAGAAAGTATGATATGTAATTATTAGCTGAGAATGTCTGAGCTAAATTGCAGCTGGTGCACTGGCAGCTGCTTCTACTGGCTTAGCTCCAGGCTATAAAACCAGCTGCCCATACTCCTAGTGCTGGAGCCAGCTGAGGGTAGAAGCATAGGAGTGTGTGGGTTATTGTAGAGTAAAACCTGTGCAACTATATCACTTGTAATTATAGGACTACTGTAAACTCACAGCTTTAGGAGCAATAATCAAGTGCTACTTCATTAGCTAGATGTCACTACAAAAGGCATCAAAGCACAGGAGTGTGTGAGCTATTACCAGTGTGAATAATAAAAGTTGTGTCAAGAGTCATTAGTGCATATGCAATAGGAGAGTTACATAGTTTAAGAAAGGGGATATTTTCTTTGGAAACCACTTCATTTGAGCAAGAAATCCCAGTGTCTGTATCAGGTTTTGGGTTCATTAAAGTAGTTCTCTTTACTATCTGTTCTCCAAAAAATGGACTTATTTTTTATTTTATGTGATAGATGACTACAAGTATGAAGAAGCATACAAACACTTCATTGTTTCCAAGGAGGTTCTGGAGCTTCCGTCTTTAAAGCTTATGTTTCTTGGTCCACCACGACAAGGCAAGACTACAACTCGCCGTCGCGTTACGAAAGAGATCATAGATCTTATGTCAGCCAAAGAAGAGGAACAGATTCATGGCAGTACAGGCACAGTGGAGTGTTGTTCTAATATGCTAGTCCAAGGCACGTCTGATACAACTACAGCAGATAAGGGAACACACTGGACCATTGTACAGAATCTCACTGAGGAAGCATCTCTACTCCTTCATAGTCTTAGAAAAGGTCTGGAGACTAAATTCACTTCTGAGACTGCAGCTCGTCCCCATGGAGATATTGCAACAATGGCAGAGGTCAGTCAGGCTAGCAGTACAGAGCAGTCTCACCTTGTGGAAAAACCACCACAACCAACATCGAAGCAGTCCAGACAAAAGAAATCCTCACCTCTCTCACCAACACATGTCCAACTAGCCGATGAGATGGTAACATCACAAGATTATTCTGAAATAGCTGCCATATACGAGAGAGTTTCAAGGCAACCACAGTTTGCAGAAAATATGAAGCATTCTTTCAAAGCTTTCTTGAGAATGGAGGACAGTGGAGGGCAGCCTGAGCTGATGGACATGCTACCAGCACTCACCACAGGACCTGGCCTCTACTTGCTATTCTTTAGCTACAAGTTCAAGTTAGACGAGGAGTATCGAGTCTTTTATCAGAGAGCTTCAGGAGAGACAACTGCACCAGAAAACTCTGAGTTTACTCTGCAAGAGATGCTTTTGCGTACCCTGGCCAGTGTATCTTGTTTCAGTTCCTCTGCCCATCTTCAACCTCTACCAGGAGCAGGCAACTCGTCCATCATTGGTGAGATTCTGGAGTCCTCCAAATCAGTAGTGTATATAGTGGGTACTCACAAAGACCAAGTTTCTGAGCAAGACATCACTACAGTCGACTCACAGCTTCAAAAGGTGATTCGAGACACAGACTTCTACAGGAAGGACATAGTGCAGTTCTGCTCACAAGACAAGCTTGTTGTTTCTTTGGACAACATGAAAGGCGGAGTAGAAGAAATCCATCACTTGCATCAGCTATTGGAGAATGCCATGGAGAAACACTTTAAGAAGCTGAAGATTCCAGCTGTGTGGCTTCTGTTCAGCTTGTGTCTTCGCATGAGAGAGGTAAAGACAGCCAGCATGGAGACCTGCTTGGCCTTGTCCAATGCCTTCAATATGACACCCTACGAGACCAAAGTAGCCCTGTGGTTTCTTCACCACCATGCCGGTGTTCTGATGTACTTCCCCAGTGTGCCTTGTTTAGAAGACCTGGTCATCATAGACATTCAGATAGTGTATGACAGTATCACTGGTGTCATTCTTGAAGCCATGAGCTTTGATAACGTAGGTAAGGCTACAGCTGAGAGATTCAGGAAGACAGGTCGATTCACTATGAAAGATTTGAAATTTGCTACATCTAAAATTTCAGGAGATGTCATTCCACCAGAGCAGCTGGTAGCTTTGCTTGCACATCTTCACATTATAGCTGAGATTGTGTCAGTTGAATATTCCAAGTCAGTCTTAGAAGAGGAGAAAGAGTACATCATACCTTGCGTGTTAGAAAACACGAGTGCAAAGGAACTTGACCTATTTCACAAAGAATCCTGTAGGTCATGTTTGATGGAGCCTCTGTTGATGTACTTCAGTAGTGGGTTTACTCCTATGGGACTCTTTTCTGCTTCTATGGCCTGTCTCGTATCTAACAAGTCCTTCACTTTCATCAGAGAAGGTGTCAAGAAAAACATGGTGCACTTTTTGTACGGATCCAATTTAATTCGTGTAACATTTGTATCTCGATCTAAATATTTTGAAGTTGTAGTTTCATGCGATCCTACATACCAAGACTCCATTCATCATGAATGTACTGCTTTAAAACAAGAAATAGAGGACACTCTAAATAAAGCCAGTTCCAGAATGAACTACAACAGCTCCATGGACTACCAGTTTGCCTTTGACTGTCGTTCACATGAAGGAGGGAATCATCTCGGGGTCGTTGATGGAGCGCACTCTGTCCCCAAAGTCATGAAATGTCTCTTCAATCCAGACAGCCCACAAGCAGTTGTACTTACCAATAGACACCTCATTTGGTATGGACAGGTATGCAGAAATAGACTATGTATTCTAGATTGTGTTTACTAACTCTCATATATTTGGTATTAGAAATATAAAAAAAAAGATCCTGCAGTAGAAATCTCTGAATGTAAGTCAAGTTGTTATTTGTATTTAGCTAGTATTATTGAAAATGTTTTATTATTAGGTGGCAATGACTTGAGTATATTTCTGAGTGTGTATCCTGACTTAGTTCGCTCAGTGAAGCCTTGTGTTATGACTGTAGCTGATCACTGCTACAGTATTGGACTCATATCTCATGACATGTATGAACAGCTCCTTGAGCGTGAAACTTGGATTAATGTAGAAAAGACAAGGAACCTTCTGAATAATATTCGTACAGTCTTATCATCTAGACCTACTGCCCTCAAGGAGTTTGTTACTGTATTGTCTCAAGTGGACTATTGTAGACAAGTGGCAGATAAAATACAGCAACGACTCTAGTAAGTATGTTTATTGTATTGTATTGTTACTATTATTATTATTACTATTATTGTGTTACAGTCCTGAGTATGACGAGGAGAAGATGAGAGTGAAGAGAAGGAGAGTGGATTAGAGTAGAAGAAGAGTAGAAAGAGACTGAGAATCCAAGTGAACAGATTACTGTATGTTATGTGTGATAGAATTGTGGATTAAACTGTCAGCACTTCATTGAGAAAGCACAATGTTGATTTCACAGTATTTACTGGCATTGTTTTATAATATCTCATACTTTAAACATTCAAAATTATATTTTAAATTCTACTTTTTCCGTTTAAAACTTTCAATTTAATGCGGTTTAATTGTTAATGCTATTAAAATGAGTTAAGAGGATTAATTATTAGCCATATATTATAATAGCATACAAAGGTAGCTAGTGTTTGTTTTCAAGTGGTTTGAATTGGTAGCTAATGGTGGGCCACACAACTAGCAATAACTTGAGTATATTTCTGTATCCTGACTTGGTCCACTCAGTGATGAGGCCAACCTTTGGACTGGATGGCACAGGTGAGGCCAGACTTCTGAATAACATCCATACAGTCTTGTTATTTACACTGTGGTATGTTTACTCATGTTTTGTGTGTGCAATTCCTTGTGGCTGGAGAATTTCTATCCTTCATTCTTTATAAGTTTCATTTGGTGTAGCACGTATTACACTAAAACTTCAATGAATGACCTCTCACAAAGCGACTAACCTCCAAATCATGCACCCACCACTGATTGCAGCTAACTCTACTTACTCCTCTAACTATTTGTCAAATCCTGTGTCTATTTATACTTGCAAATTGTAGTTGTCTTCCTGTAGCTTCACAACTTCACAGCAGCATTTGGTAAAGGGAGTATCTACATAATAATACTAACACTGGAAAAGCACTATATTTTAGTGCCCCATGTGTTGTAATTCTCCAAGAGAATTAGAATTGCTACTTTACATGTAAGTATGCGCATTGCTAAAAAACACAACATAGTAGTTGAAAATAGGACTGGAAATTCATAGACGATCTTTGCTAAATACAAGGTCATGTCAACCAAACCTACGTGTATTATTTATATGAAAAAAACAACAACAACACATCAACTGAGAATCTTCTAATACATTGCTACTATTGCTATGTCTTGTGATTTGAGTTGATTTTTTACAGTCTGAAGTGAACTAGTATAGTAATACAGGATATTTTGCTACATGGGAGAGACTTGGTATGGATGTTAAAGTTAGGAAACCAAATCAAATTAAAAGAAAAATTCTAAAGAAATAATATAGAATCTTTAAGGAGCATATTTTGTTTAGTTTGGAATTTCTAAGCTCAAATTACTTCAAAATTTGTTTTAATAAGATATTGTAAAATAAAAATATGACAGTCAAGTATTAATTACAAATTTTAATCCTTAGCCAACTTCAATATTCCTTGAGTTCATACACATACACACACACACAAGAACAACAACATCAAATTTTTAACTAGTACACACAACGATTTTATGGCTTGTATAACAACCCACAGTTTAAATACACTTCAAAAAGTTTAGAATATTCTTTAGAAAATTATTATGAAGAAACATCCAGCCATTAATAAAATATTCAAAGAGTATGTGGAGTTGTAAAGGAAACTCATTCTTTGCTAATTAATTTATCTTCTACAGCTAACAGCTGCTTTAGGAGCACCTAGGTACATAACAGCTGCAATTTGACTGGCACAGTAGGAATGTAAGATGACCTCTTGGAGCAGGCTGACCTCACTACTATATTAATTTTACCTGAAAATATTATTCTACATAAAAAATCACACAAACACATACACACAAACAAAAACCCTCTCTCCTCTAAACATCAATAACACAATTTGAAGGGGAAAATGTTTATGGTCATGAACTAATCATAATAGTTAATAATAATAGTGAGATTAATAAGAACTGCAGTACACACACCACATACATATAGACACAACCCATGTGGTGTGTGTATACAATATGTACATACACAAATACCTCTTTCCTAAACTAAAATTATTACTATTTCTTATTGAAACAAACTCACCCAGTCTTGTTCACATAGCTGCAGACTATTCACATAGCTGCAGTCTATTCACATAGCTGCAGTCTATTCACATAGTCTATCATAGCTGCAATTTGGGCAACATTCCAAACAGCTGCAATTTGTGAGCTTCATCATGACCTCTCATGCAGAATGACCTCTAGACTGACCTTACTATAATTAGCTGGAAAAAAGTATTCCTCACACAAGAAAGACACAAACACATACACACAACTCTCGTGGGTTATAGCTGAAGAGTACAAGCAATTTATACCTCTGCCACAGACCACTAAAATGTGTCACATTGTCCTCTCACATCTAGAATGAGAGTACATAGTACTTGTTGTTACACAACAAGCAATTCTAACCCACTTATTTATTCCCTAATTCTGACCCTAATTAAATAGCCACTGAAATGACAACTATGCTGTGATTGTTTCATCCTTATTAGGAATCATCAGTATGTTATAATCACTATGAAGTCATGGGTGTCAGTGGACTATAATAACTTATATAATAATGTAGCACTAAATAATTATAGGATATACCCATAACTTCATAATGATAAACATAGACAATCAGCATTAGTTAGTGTGTGCATTTATATGTTGATCGGCAAGTTCTTACCTGTTATATGTTCATTACTAATCTTGATGTCTAGTCGAAAAAACAGTTCAAATCATGACATATACAAACTCTCCTCCCACACTGAAATATCATCACACACATACACTCTCCTCCTACAAACTGAAATATCATCACACACATACACACTCTCCTCCTACACATTGAAATATCATCACACACATACACTCTCCTCCTACAAACTGAAATAATATCATCACACACATACACACTCTCCTCCTACGCACTGAAATATCATCACACACATACACTCTCCTCCTACAAACTGAAATATCATCACACACATACACACTCTCCTCCTACACACTGAAATATCATCACACACATACACACACACTCTCTTCCTACATACTGAGATATCATCATACATACACACTCTCCTCCTGCTCACTGAACTATCATCACATACACTTCTATAATTTAGTAGTAATATTAAAATTATTTTGCAGAGGAAGTTCAAAACTGTCAGATAGCAGATGAACAGAATTATGAATAATTAAGCTATCCAACTTCTTTGTGAAGCCACATCTGGGATTTGTTGATTGATAAGAATACAGCTTTCTAATAGTGCAAACTCTGGGTGAGTAGCTGTTTTGGTTCAAAAGATATTCAAGTTCTTTTCTGGCCAACTCAACTGGACAGACTATAGACCTAACAAGTGGCTGGTTTTAGCTAGGGCAGCTGCTTCATTGTGAGAGGACAGGTGGTGTTATTACCACAAACCCATTAGTGATATGGAACTGGAGTAAAAACACTCGAGTTTAAATGCCCAGCAACAATTAAGATTTTGTTCACATTTCTTCCTTTGCTTTTTCCCAGACCCCTTTAAGTAAGAACATTTTAATCTGGTTTGTATGAAGGGTCAGAACTTGATAATTGTGATGATAAAGCCTTTTCAATCCACTAATTCTGGATCCTCACTGAAAGGGGAGGTATTTCCAGTCGACACCAAAAAGGTGTTCTGACGGCACATAGTTGGTGTTCTGTTGAGTACGAGACTGCAGCAAAAGGTACTGCTCAACATATAAAGGGGAAATGTGAAGGTCTTGAAAGCTGTGAGTTGTCGTAGCTCAGTGGTTAAGCTCTGGTGGCTAATACCAGGGTTCCTGGATTCGCCCACTGACAACTAAGATTTTTTTCATGCTTTTCCTTTGCTTTCTCACAGACCCCTTTATGTGAGAAAAATCAGCATAAATTAGAAAGATCCATATTAAATATTTGCTCGTTTTCTGGCTTAAGGGTGCCCGCACACCGCCCACGCAATTTTAATTTTATGGTTGCTAAGGGCTGTTACTGCTTTCTGTGTGCTTGCAGGTCTAAACTGTTTTTGTGCAAGGAACAAGTACCTGCCGAAGGTACTACTCACCGAATCTCAAGTGCATACGGAGGATTTATCGTGGTCCCGACTTCCAACTTTGTAGGACTTTTTTGGACCAATGCGTGAAGCTGGAGCTCTGTAATTCGGCACACTGCTAGTCATGCCGCTACTCTACTGCACCATAACGAGTTTTTTCTCATTAACCCTCAGCGCGCATGCGCGTGAGGGTTACAGTACTCACTTTGTCTGTCATTCATTCATTCAGTCAGTCAGTCAGTCAGTCAGTCACTCTGTCAGCAGCGGATCTCGATGATGGACGACTTTCAGGCTAAAAAAATTATATCAAGTTAGGGTATTCTATTATTTAAGTGCCTTTAATATGCCAAATATTTTGTTTTGAATTTAAATATCTAGAAAACACGAGTCAAATTTAGGCCGTTACAAGCTTTACCTTGCGCGGGTTACACCCCCTTATACTCAAGCCACGTCACGTGAGCTGCCGACCTTTTTTTGCGCGTGGTTCGGAGTTCTGTTCTGTTGTATGATCTGCCGCTATCTCTCTACTCTGTTCTGAAGGAGCGAAAAGAATCTCTTTTCCAACTGTAAGTTATAAAATGCCTGCTTTTAAGAAAGCTTGTCCTCGATGTGCGTGTAAAATTCATGTCAGAAAGTCCAAATGTCCCTGTGGCTATAGCTTTTCTGTCAAACCCAAGTTAATTCTCAAACCTCAGAATGCCATGAAGTCCTTGGATAGTCGTAAGAAGACTATGGTAATGTGTCAAGCACGGAAAAGGGATTTAAAAAGTGTTGAACAGTCCCAGAAGCGTAAACTAGCCGATTCTGAATGCCATGCCCACAAAAAAGCCCATGAGACCCCTGAGGTATCCCAGAGTCGTAAGCAAGCTAATGCTGAATGTAATGCCAGTAAAAGAGCCAGTGAAACACCTGAAGAATCTCTGTGTCGCTGAGGGTTTGCACCTCTGGTGCTTTCATTTCTATATTACTTATTGATTTATTCGCATTTTTTCGTTTTATAAGATATTGAAAATTTCAAATTATGGTGCAGTTCATTTTTTTATGTTCTATCCGTGTGTAAAAAAAATTCTCGTTCTCACGATTAGATTCCAAGAAAAACTCATACAAAAATTGGAACTTTAATTCCACTCGCAATTCTTAAGAAATAGCCCCACCCCCATATCTCGTACTACGAGTACGCGAGCAATTTTTTTCCAATTAGTTTGTATTGGTTCTAAAAAGAGCCCGCCTATTTCAAGAGTAAACAAACATCAATACAACAATAACAAGAGAGTCAGAAGAGAGAGCAGTTTATTGGAGATAGCCATAGGTGAAGGTATTAGATCTGTGCAGCTTGGGAAGTCTTCGCTCCGCAGAAATCGAGCCGGTGGATCCATCCGCTTGAGTTCAGGTGCGCAGAGTCCGGAGAACGGCTTCTGGAGGAGAGACAGCCTGGTACACCTTGCCGCGTGAGCTCAGACGACGTATGGAGAGTTGCTGTAAACAAATATGAGACAACAAGAAGCTGAACTAAAACACTACAACTTCGCAAAGTATACTTCTGCTACTACTGCGCGATTGTTCCTGCTCGCGTAATATCGAATGGTGGGGTATTGGCGGGGAATAAATTAATGTCCGGATCTACAGGCGGTGCGCATTGCTATGTGCGGCCACCCTTAAACACCTTTAAATTTACTGGGTCCCTCTTACCACAAAAGCAACCTCATAACCACAAAAACATTTTGTGGGAAGGTTGATATGATATTAATGTGCAAGTATGCTGAAATGGAAAAGAGTGGACAAACAGCAAGTCTGATAGCACATGAATTGTGATTTTTACAATTAAGAAATATGGCTGCTGGAATGCTAACTGTTGAGTTGTCTGTGCACTTGAAATGTTTTATAGTACTATGAGCTAGGAACAGAAGCTCAGACTCCATCACATAGAAGATGAATAAGTCGTGTATGGACTTTGCCAGAAACCTGAAGCTACTCTGAGACTGTCAGAAATAGTTTCAATTAGTACCATTGGTAACGGCAAGTCCGAATTATTTTTAACTATTCTTTGTGCAGACAATAAACTTTTTTTTTATGTCATAGTAAATAATTATGTCTGTACTTGCTTTTAAATTATATCTCTTGCTGAATGTCTGAGTAAAAAACAACAATAAAAAAATTTTTTTTTTTTTAATTTTCACGTTACCAAACTGGTCATCATAAACTTGGTGGTGAAAGGATTAAATACTAGCAAAATTTATGATTACAAAGTTTGAAATACATGCATTGCTAATACAAAACAGAAACAAAGAGAGGAAAGAGAAAATATGAAAAGTCCCTCAAAAAAGCTACTGGGAGAAGGAAAGGGGAAAATACCATTAGGATATTTCATTGGAGCCCACTGAGTGTGTGTGTGTGTGTGTGTGTGTGTGTGTGTGTACATGTATGTGGATGTGTGTATGTGGTTTTTCTACATCTTTGTGAAGCCAAGACTGGATTTGTTAATTGGCAAGAATACAGTTTTTCATATCTAACTTTCTTTGGATGTATCTAGGGCAGCTGCTTTATTGTGAGAGGTGGTGTTATTACCACAAACCCATTAGTGATATGACCAAATAAGGTCATACTGGAACTGGAGTAAAGTACAATATAAAAAGAAATAATACATACATCGTAATTTTATAACTAGTGATGTGCTTGAGCACGCGAGCGAGCCTAAAGACTATACTATTTTATATGAATGATTTTGACTTCTAACACTGAAGCTACTGAAAATAAGGTCCAGTTTTTAAATTTCGCATACACGGTAAAGGGATTTCAGTGCCATAGTAACAACTCTCTGCAACTGCTTGAATTGAAGGAAAAAAACAACAACAAAACAATACACGTTATTTAAACGTGATATTCTTTAGCTAAGTAGTGGTTGTAACACACAATGTTTTGACACAACTGGACATGCACCTACACAGACTTACCTTAGCGGTAGTCTAGTGGACAATGTATTTTCAAGTAAATACTGTTGCGCACGGCTTATAACCATGCCAAAGAGCGCATTGACTTACCACCGTCACTAACTCGAATAGAAATGGAAGTCCCGTAAGTTTTCAATTTTAACTGGACCCGTAAAAGAATTCAAAATGGTAAACAATTCAATTTCTAGGGTGATACGGGTACTGATCGATAAACCAGAGGATTCTGTTTAGTGAAGTTTGGGACGGGGTCGACCACCAGACTAACGTGAAGTAAGCCGTGAATGCTGACCTTTGACCTCTGGCGGCCTTGACGGGTCGAAATGACTAGATGAAGAGAATGATACCAAGAAGTCTACCAAAATGTGGCGTAGTCTCATATATTATTGGATCTGGTAAAATGTGAAAATTGGGCATATTTTTCACTGACTTTGAGGCTCCCTGGGGCGTGAAATTCACACCAACACTGAATGTAACTATGCCGATGCGCTGGAGACCATGAAAAGGAACGCGTTGGTACAAGTTCCACGTTCATATCTCTAACGGTTTCGGAGTTACGCGCTGCAACAAAAATATCTGAAGAAGAAGATGATGAAAATTATGATTATGATTATTAGGAACGTCCTGATGAAAACGGTTCTTTTTCAAACTACCATATTTCCGTGGTTTTTCGAGGTAGAGACTTGAAATTTTGAAACAGCCTTCTAGTTGCGTTGAAGTTTATCTGAACCAAATTTGGTGGCCTTCGGCCACCCGGGGTGTGAGATATGGCGGCCAATGTGTTGTATTAGGTCAATGGGACGGCCGCGTCATTCCTACGTAGGGAGTGCTAGCGCACTCTCTGATGAGCATTGAAGTAAAAATGGCTGTGAACTAAGTGAGCACCACCAATGTCAACTCGCTGTCTGATATAGAGTTGGTTGACAGGCACACATATGTCGTGCATGCACATGTGTGTGTTTCATGAAGGTGACTCCTGTCTGTCCAGATCTTGAGTGAGTTTTTGTATTAATTGTGAGTTCTACTGTGGTGAACATCATCCCTGTTCAGGTCCTAGACCTTTACACAGTCACAGCCAACAAGTTAATGAGCCCCTCCCATCTATGACTTCTGCATTACATAAACCCTCGTCCATGATCACCTATAGAAACTCCAACACACTCCCAAGCAGCATTCAATTATACACTTAGACATTCACCATCTTGTTCTTTCCCATGCATTCCATTCTAAACTTACCTCATAATAATAATAATAATGTGATACTTTAAAACCTATGAACGACCAGCAGACAGATACATGCGTGCTACTGGCTTATGTAAATACAAGTGCTTTTGTCATTGTGGGATCACTGCTGATCTCAGTGTTTATAACATTAATCACCTTTTAAGTATAAAATGTTAACACATACAAACTATTCAATTATTATTACAGCCATAGACGGTTCATTGAAAAATAATCCAACCCTCGAGCTCAAGCCATACCACCCTTTACCCAATTTTACGGGAGCAACAGCTTTGTGTTCAGTATGGCGCTTTTGAAGTTACCAAAGCTCCCTTACATAATTAGCTCTGTGTGTGTGTGTTTCACTAAATCAGGTGACATGACCACTTAACAAGACTTTATTAACAGGGTGTTAAAAATTATGGCCAGTAAGCGGCAGCTTGGATTACAGGTGACACACCCCATAACCTAGCTAGCTGATAATACTATATTTTAACAGTAATCAAAGTTGTCATTCCTATAGGCCGAACTCTTTAAACGTTCATAAATCAATCAGTTCGGGGGCATAAGAGACAGTGTAGCAAGGTATACTTCAGAGAATTGAAGAGGACGAAGTCGTCCAAGCACCAGAGTTAGTTAGGGTTACATACTCCATAAATGGTAGATTCAAATTTGCTAAAAAATTGCAAATACTTAGAAAGAGTTTGGGGGAAAATGTAAACAATGTATGAAATATTCAGTCATTCTCAGCTTAATTATTGGCGAGCAAGCGTAGCGAGCGAGACACTTACAGGGGTAACACAATTGAAAATCGGGGATGTTTGTTTATTTATTTATTTATTTGTATATATGTTTGGACGTATGTATGTAATTAAACGCGTGCGCGGGGAACTTTTTTTCTCCAAAAAACACGGCTTTTTAGGCTTGACCCCAGTTTATTCTGAACTACAGCATTGAGCAACTTACTTTATACTTAAAGCTCCAAAGTGTGAGAAAATTTCTGCAAAAACGTTTGCTAAGAAACAAAAAGTTGATTCGACCGGTTACTATGGCATTGAAGACCCTTTTCCAGACTTAATTTCAAAACTTCGCCATTTTAGGGGATACGGAGCTAAAATTACAAATAATAACACTGGTTTATTTTTTTATCGTAGCTGAGAGCTTGTTCAAGAGTTACTGGTAATTGAGATTATCAGAATGGCAGATGTTTGATACTACAAAAGTTACCATTAATCAGGTAAGAGAGTGATTTTGTATTTGTTTGCTGAAATAAAAGGTCATAACGGCTATTATAGTTTTTGCATGAACAAAGCTGAAACATAGTAACAATACTTAGTTTTATGTTACCTAACTATCAGGCTCGCTCGCCATTTGTGCTCAAGCACACCACTAGTATAATTGCAGTTTTTCTTTGTTACAGCAGCCTATATGATGTATATATTATATTATATATACACATGTATATATAATATTACATATACATGAATACAAAATAAAACATAACTGAACTTACTCTCAGCACTGAAAATGTATTAGCCGAACACAAAAACGCCTGATTTACAGAAACCGAAGGAGCCACGCCCACATTTTTCGACCACCAAGTCTACCTCAAGGGCCTTACATTGCAAACACGTTATGGTCTCCTGATAGATGCTCCCACCCCTTTAAGGTCTCCCTACCTTACTCTCAGCACTGAAAATGTATTAGCCAAATACAAAATTGCCTGTTTTACGGAAACCGAAAATGCCACGCCCACCCCTTTTGACCACACAGTCTATCTCAAGGGCCTTACAGCGCAAACACGTTATGGTGGTCTCCTGATAGCTGCTCCCACCCATTTAAGGTCTTCCCACCTTACTCTCAGCACTGAAAATGTATTAGCCGAACACAAAAACGACTGTTTTACCGAAACCGAAGAAGTCACGCCCACCTTTTTCGACCACCAAGTATACCTCAAGGGCCTTACAGTGCAAACACGTTATGGTCTCCTGATAGATGCTCCCACCCCTTTAAGGTCTCCCCACCTTACTCTCAGCACTGAAAATGTATTAGCCGAACACAAAAATGCCTGCTTTACCGAAACGGAAGAAGCCACGCCCACATTTTCGACCACCAAGTCTACCTCACAGGCCTAACAGCGCAAACACGTTGTGGTCTCCTGATAGCTGCTTCCACCCCTTTAAGGTCTCCTCACCTTACTCTCAGCACTGAAAATGTATTAGCCGAACACAAAAACGACTGTTTTACCGAAACCGAAGAAGTCACGCCCACCTTTTTCGACCACCAAGTATACCTCAAGGGCATTACAGCGCAAACACGTTATGGTCTCCTGATAGCTGCTTCCACCCCTCCCCACCTGACTCTCAGCACTGAAAATGTATTAGCCGAACACAAAAACGCCGGATTTACAGAAACCGAAGGAGCCACGCCCACCTTTTTCGACCACCAAGTCTACCTCAAGGACCTTACAGTGCAAACACGTTATGGTTTCCTGATAGATGCTCCCACCCCTTTAAGGTCACCCCACCTTACTGTCAGCACTGAAAATGTATTAGCCGAACACAAAAACGCCTGATTTAGGGAAACCGAAAATGCCACGCCCACATTTTTCGATCACCAAGTCTACCTCATTGGCCTTACAGTGCAAACACGTTATGGTCTCCTGATAGATGCTTCCACCCCTTTAAGGTCTCCCCACCTTACTCTCAGCACTGAAAATGTATTAGACGAACACAAAAACGACTGTTTTACCGAAACCGAATAAGCCACGCCCACCTTTTTCGACCACCAAGTCTACCTCAAGTGCCTTACAGTGCGAACACGTTATGGTCTCCTGATAGATGCTCCCACCCCTTTAAGGTCTCCCCACCTTACTCTCAGCACTGAAAATGTATTAGCCGAACACAAAAACGCCTGTTTTAGGGAAACCGAAAATGTCACGCCCACATTTTTCGACCACCAAGTCTACCTCAAGGGCCTTACATTGCAAGCACGTTATGGTTTCCTGATAGATGCTCCCCACCCTTTAAGGTCTCCCCACCTTACTCTCAGCACTGAAAATGTATTAGCCGAACACAAAAACGCCTGATTTACGGAAACCAAAGGAGCCACGCCCACCTTTTTCGACCACAAAGTCTACCTCAAGGGCCTTACATTGCAAACACGTTATGGTCTCCTGATAGATGCTCCCACCCCTTTAAGGTCTCCCTACCTTACTCTCAGCACTGAAAATGTATTAGCCAAATACAAAAATGCCTGTTTTACGGAAACCGAAAATGCCACGCCCACCCCTTTTGACCACACAGTCTATCTCAAGGGCCTTACAGCGCAAACACGTTATGGTGGTCTCCTGATAGCTGCTCCCACCCATTTAAGGTCTCCCCACCTTACTCTCAGCACTGAAAATGTATTAGCCGAACACAAAAACGACTGTTTTACCGAAACCGAAGAAGTCACGCCCACCTTTTTCGACCACCAATTATACCTCAAGGGCCTTACAGTGCAAACACGTTATGGTCTCCTGATAGATGCTCCCACCCCTTTAAGGTCTCCCCACCTTACTCTCAGCACTGAAAATGTATTAGCCGAACACAAAAATGCCTGCTTTATATTACCGAAACTGAAGAAGCCACGCCCACGCCCACATTGTCGAAACCACCAAGTCTACCTCACAGGCCTAACAGCGCAAACACGTTGTGGTCTCCTGATAGCTGCTTCCACCCCTTTAAGGTCTCCTCACCTTACTCTCAGCACTGAAAATGTATTAGCCGAACACAAAAACGACTGTTTTACCGAAACCGAAGAAGTCACGCCCACCTTTTTCGACCACCAAGTATACCTCAAGGGCATTACAGCGCAAACACGTTATGGTCTCCTGATAGCTGCTTCCACCCCTTTAAGGTCTCCCCACCTGACTCTCAGCACTGAAAATGTATTAGCCGAACACAAAAACGCCGGATTTACAGAAACCGAAGGAGCCACGCCCACCTTTTTCGACCACCAAGTCTACCTCAAGGACCTTACAGTGCAAACACGTTATGGTTTCCTGATAGATGCTCCCACCCCTTTAAGGTCACCCCACCTTACTTTCAGCACTGAAAATGTATTAGCCGAACACAAAAACGCCTGATTTAGGGAAACCGAAAATGCCACGCCCACATTTTTCGATCACCAAGTCTACCTCATTGGCCTTACAGTGCAAACACGTTATGGTCTCCTGATAGATGCTTCCACCCCTTTAAGGTCTCCCCACCTTACTCTCAGCACTGAAAATGTATTTAGACGAACACAAAAACGACTGTTTTACCGAAACCGAACAAGCCACGCCCACCTTTTTCGACCACCAAGTCTACCTCAAGTGCCTTACAGTGCGAACACGTTATGGTCTCCTGATAGATACTCCCACCCCTTTAAGGTCTCCCCACCTTACTCTCAGCACTGAAAATGTATTAGCCGAACACAAAAACGCCTGTTTTAGGGAAACCGAAAATGTCACGCCCACATTTTTCGACCACCAAGTCTACCTCAAGGGCCTTACATTGCAAGCACTTATGGTTTCCTGATTAGATGCTCCCCACCCTTTAGGTCTCCCCACCTTACTCTTCTCATCACTGAAATGTATTAGCCGAACAATAAACTCCTTCTTACACGAACACGCGGAGCCAACGCCGCGACATTTTTCGACCACCAAGTCTACCTCAAGGGCCTTACAGTGCAAACACGTTATGGTCTCCTGATAGCTGCTCCCACCCCTTTAAGGTCTCCACACCTTACTCTCAGCACTGAAAATGTATTAGACGAACACAAAAACGCCTGTTTTACGAAAACCGAAGGAGCCACGCCCACATTTTTCAACCACCAAGTCTACCTCAAGGGCCTTACATTGCAAACACGTTATGGTCTCCTGATAGATGCTCCACACCATTTAAGGTCTCCCCACCATACTCTCAGCACTGAAAATGTATTAGCCGAACAAATAAACGCCTGTTTTACAAAAACCGAAGAAGCCACGCCCACCTTTTTTGACCACCAAGTCTACCTCAAGGGCCTTACAGTGCAAACACGTTATGGTCTCCTGATAGATGCTCCCACCCCTTTAAGGTCTCCCCACCTTACTCTCAGCACTGAAAATGTATTAGCCGAACACAAAAACGCCTGATTTACGGAAACCGAAGGAGCAACGCCCACCTTTTTCGACCACAAAGTCTACCTCAAGGGCCTTACATTGCAAACACGTTATGGTCTCCTGATAGATGATCCCACCCCTTTAAGGTCTCCCCACCTGACTCTCAGCACTGAAAATGTATTAGCCGAACACGAAAACGCCTGATTTACGGATACCGAGGAGCCACGCCCACCTTTTTCGACCACCAAGTCTACCTCAAGGGCCTTACATTACAAACACGTTATGGTCACCTGATAGATGCTCCCACCCCTTTAAGGTCTCCCCACCTTACTCTCAGCACTGAAAATGTATTAGACGAACACAAAAACGACGGTTTTACCGAAACCGAAGAAGCCATGCCCACCTTTTTAGACCACAAAGTCTACCTCAAGTGCCTTACAGTGCAAACACGTTATCGTCTCCTGATAGATGCTCCCACCCCTTTAAGGTCTCCCCACCTTACTCTCAGCACTGAAAATGTATTAGCCGAACACAAAAACGCCTGATTTACGGAAACCAAAGGAGCCACGCCCACCTTTTTCGACCACCAAGTCTACCTCAAGTGCCTTACATTGCAAGCACGTTATGGTTTCCTGATAGATGCTCCCCACCCTTTAAGGTCTCCCCACCTTACTCTCAGCACTGAAAATGTATTAGCCGAACACAAAAACGCCTGATTTACGGAAACCAAAGGAGCCACGCCCACCTTTTTCGACCACCAAGTCTATCTCAAGTGCCTTACAGTGCAAACACGTTATGGTCTCCTGATAGATGCTCCCACCCCTTTAAGGTCTCCCCACCTTACTCTCAGCACTGAAAATGTATTAGCCGAACACAAAAACGCCTGTTTTAGGGAAACCGAAAATGCCACGCCCACATTTTTTGACCACACAGTCTATCTCAAGGTCCTTACAGCGCAAACACGTTATGGTCTCCTGATAGCTGATCCCACCCATTTAAGGTCTCCCCACCTTACTCTCAGCACTGAAAATGTATTAGCCGAACACAAAAACGCCTGTTTTAGGGAAACCGAAAATGCCACGCCCACCCCTTTCGATCACCAAGTCTACCTCAGTGGTCTTACAGTGCAAACACGTTATGGTCTCCTGATAGATGCTTCCACCCCTTTAAGGTCTCCCCACCTTACTCTCACCACAGAAAATGTATTAGCCGAACACAAAAACGCCTGTTTCACCGAAACCGAAAAAGCCACGCCCACCTTTTCGACCACCAAGTCTACCTCAAGGGCATTACAGTGCAAACACGTTATGGTCTCCTGATAGATGCTCCACACCATTTAAGGTCTCCCCACCATACTCTCAGCACTGAAAATGTATTAGCCGAACAAATAAACACCTGTATTACAAAAACCGAAGAAGCCACGCCCACCTTTTTTGACCACCAAGTCTACCTCAAGGGCCTTACAGTACAAACACGTTATGGTCTCCTGATAGATGCTCCCACACTTTTAAGGTCTCCCCACCTTACTCTCAGCACTGAAAATGTATTAGCCGAACACAAAAACGCCTGATTTACGGAAACCGAAGGAGCCACGCCCACCTTTTTCGACCACAAAGTCTACCTCAAGGGCCTTACATTGCAAACACGTTATGGTCTCCTGATAGATGATCCCACCCCTTTAAGGTCTCCCCACCTGACTCTCAGCACTGAAAATGTATTAGCCGAACACGAAAACGCCTGATTTACGGAAACCGAAGGAGCCACGCCCACCCTTTTCGACCACCAAGTCTACCTCAAGGACCTTACATTGCAAACACGTTATGGTCTCCTGATAGATGATCCCACCCCTTTAAGGTCTCCCCACCTTACTCTCAGCACTAAAAATGTATTAGCCAAACACGAAAACGCCTGATTTACGGAAACCGAAGGAGCCACGCCCACATTATTCGACCACCAAGTCTACCTCAAGTGCCTTACAGTGCAAACACGTTATGGTCTCCTGATAGATGCTCCCACCCCTTTAAGGTCTCCCCACCTTACTCTCAGCACTGAAAATGTATTAGACGAACACAAAAACGACGGTTTTACCGAAACCGAAGAAGCCATGCCCACCTTTTTAGACCACAAAGTCTACCTCAAGTGCCTTACAGTGCAAACACGTTATCGTCTCCTGATAGATGCTCCCACCCCTTTAAGGTCTCCCCACCTTACTCTCAGCACTGAAAATGTATTAGCCGAACACAAAAACGCCTGATTTACGGAAACCAAAGGAGCCACGCCCACCTTTTTCGACCACCAAGTCTACCTCAAGTGCCTTACATTGCAAGCACGTTATGGTCTCCTGATAGATGCTCCCACCCCTTTAAGGTCTCCCCACCTTACTCTCAGCACTGAAAATGTATTAGCCGAACAAATAAACGCCTGTCTTACGGAAACCGAAGGAGCCACGCCCACATTTTTCGACCACCAAGTCTACCTCAAGGGCCTACAGTGCAAACACGTTATGGTCTCCTGATAGCTGCTTCTACCACTTTAAGGTCTCCCCACCTTACTCTAAGCACTGAAAATGTATTAGCCGAACACAAAAACGCCTGATTTACAGAAACCGAAGGAGCCACGCTCACCTTTTTCGACCACCAAGTCTACCTCAAGGGCCTTACAGTGCAAACACGTTATGGTCTCCTGATAGCTGCTCCCACCCCTTTAAGGTCTCCCCACCTTACTCTCAGCACTGAAAATGTATTAGCCGAACACAAAAACGCCTGATTTACAAAAACCAAAGGAGCCACGCCCACCTTTTTCGACCACCAAGTCTACCTCAAGTACCTTACATTGCAAGCACGTTATGGTCTCCTGATAGATGCTCCCACCCCTTTAAGTGCTCCCCACCTTACTCTCAGCACTGAAAATGTATTAGCCGAACACAAAAACGCCTGTTTTAGGGAAACCGAAAATGTCACGCCCACATTTTTCGACCACCAAGTCTACCTCAAGGGCCTTACATTGCAAGCACGTTATGGTTTCCTGATAGATGCTCTCCACCCTTTAAGGTCTCCCCACATTACTCTCAGCACTGAAAATGTATTAGCCGAACAAATAAACGCCTGTCTTACGGAAACCGAAGGAGCCACGCCCACATTTTTCGACCACCAAGTCTACCTCAAGGGCCTTACAGTGCAAACACGTTATGGTCTCCTGATAGCTGCTCCCACCCCTTTAAGGTCTCCACACCTTACTCTCAGCACTGAAAATGTATTAGCCGAACACAAAAACGCCTGTTTTAGGGAAACCGAAAATGCCACGCCCATCCTTTTTGACCACACAGTCTATCTCAAGGTCCTTACAGCGCAAACACGTTATGGTCTCCTGATAGCTGATCCCACCCATTTAAGGTCTCCCCACCTTACTCTCAGCACTGAAAATGTATTAGCCGAACACAAAAACGCCTGTTTTAGGGAAACCGAAAATTCCACGCCCACCCCTTTCGATCACCAAGTCTACCTCACGGGTCTTACAGTGCAAACACGTTATGGTCTCCTGATAGATGCTTCCACCCCTTTAAGGTCTCCCCACCTTACTCTCAGCACAGAAAATGTATTAGCCGAACACAAAAACGCCTGTTTCACCGAAACCGAAAAAGCCACGCCCACCTTTTCGACCACCAAGTCTACCTCAAGGGCTTTACAGTGCAAACACGTTATGGTCTCCTGATAGATGCTCCCACCCCTTTAAGGTCTCCCCACCTTACTCTCAGCACTGAAAATGTATTAGCCGAACACAAAAACGCCTGTTTTACGAAAACCGAAGGAGTCACGCCCACATTTTTCAACCACCAAGTCTACCTCAAGGGCCTTACATTGCAAACACGTTATGGTCTCCTGATAGATGCTCCACACCATTTAAGGTCTCCCCACCATACTCTCAGCACTGAAAATGTATTAGCCGAACAAATAAACGCCTGTTTTACAAAAACCGAAGAAGCCACGCCCACCTTTTTTGACCACCAAGTCTACCTCAAGGGCCTTACAGTGCAAACACGTTATGGTCTCCTGATAGATGCTCCCACCCCTTTAAGGTCTCCCCACCTTACTCTCAGCACTGAAAATGTATTAGCCGAACACAAAAACGCCTGATTTACGGAAACCGAAGGAGCAACGCCCACCTTTTTCGACCACAAAGTCTACCTCAAGGGCCTTACATTGCAAACACGTTATGGTCTCCTGATAGATGATCCCACCCCTTTAAGGTCTCCCCACCTGACTCTCAGCACTGAAAATGTATTAGCCGAACACGAAAACGCCTGATTTACGGATACCGAGGAGCCACGCCCACCTTTTTCGACCACCAAGTCTACCTCAAGGGCCTTACATTACAAACACGTTATGGTCACCTGATAGATGCTCCCACCCCTTTAAGGTCTCCCCACCTTACTCTCAGCACTGAAAATGTATTAGACGAACACAAAAACGACGGTTTTACCGAAACCGAAGAAGCCATGCCCACCTTTTTAGACCACAAAGTCTACCTCAAGTGCCTTACAGTGCAAACACGTTATCGTCTCCTGATAGATGCTCCCACCCCTTTAAGGTCTCCCCACCTTACTCTCAGCACTGAAAATGTATTAGCCGAACACAAAAACGCCTGTTTTAACGAAACCGAAGAAGCCACGCCCACCTTTTTCGACCACCAAGTCTACCTCAAGGGCCTTACAGCGCAAACACGTTATGGTCTCCTGATAGCTGCTTCCACCTCTTTAAGGTCTCCCCACCTTACTCTCAGCACTGAAAATGTATTAGCCGAACACAAAAACGCCTGTTTTACCTAAACCGAAGGAGCCACGCCCACCTTTTTCGACCACCAAGTCTACCTCAAGGGCATTACAGTGCAAACACGTTATGGTCTCCTGATAGCTGCTTCCACCCCTTTAAGGTCTCCCCACCTTACTCTCAGCACTGAAAATGTGTTAGCCGAACACAAAAACGCCTGTTTTACCTAAACCGAAGGAGCCACGCCCACCTTGTTCGACCACCAAGTCTACCTCAAGGGCATTACAGTGCAAACACGTTATGGTCTCCTGATAGCTGCTTCCACCCCTTTAAGGTCTCCCCACCTTACTCTCAGCACCGAAAATGTATTAGCCGAACATAAAAACGCCTGTTTTACCGAAACCGAAGAAGCCACGCCCACCTTTTTCGACCATTTAGTCTACCTCAAGGGCATTACAGTGCAAACACGTTATGGTCTCCTGATAGCTGCTTCCACCCCTTTAAGGTCTCCCCACCTTACTCTCAGCACTGAAAATGTATTAGCCGAACACAAAAACGCCTGTTTTACCGAAACCGAAGGAGCCACGCCCACCTTTATCGACCACCAAGTGTACCTCAAGGGCCTTACAGCGCAAACACGTTATGGTCTCCTGATAGCTGCTCCCACCCCTTTAAGGTCTCCACACCTTACTCTCAGCACTGAAAATGTATTAGCCGAATACAAAAACGCCTGTTTTACCGAAACCAAAGGAGCAACGCCCACCTTTTTTGACCACCAAGTCTATTTCAAGGGCATTACAGCGCAAACACGTTATGGTCTCCTGATAGATGCTACCACCCCTTTAAGGTCTCCTTACCTTACTCTCAGCACTGAAAATGTATTAGCCGAACACAAAAACGCCTGTTTTACCGAAACCGAAGAAGCCACGCCCACCTTTTTTGACCACCAAGTCTACCTCAAGGGCGTTACAGCGCAAACACGTTATGGTACCTGAGAGCTGCTTCCCAGCCCCCTGTAAGGTCTCCCACCTTACTCTCAGCACTGAAATGTATTAGCCCGAACACAAAAACCCTGTTTAACCGAAACCGCAGGAGCCACCCCACCTTTAATCGACCACCAATGTACCTCAAGGGCCTTAAAAACAAACAGCGCAAACACTTATGGTCTCCTGATAGCTGCTCCCACCCCTTTAAGGTCTCCACACCTTACTCTCAGCACTGAAAATGTATTAGCCGAACACAAAAACGCCTGTTTTACCGAAACCGAAGAAGCCACGCCCACCTTTTTCGACCACCAAGTCTACCTCAAGGGCTTTACAGCGCAAACACGTTATGGTCTCCTGATAGCTGCTCCCACCCCTTTAAGGTCTCCCCACCCTACTCTCAGCACTGAAAATGTATTAGCCGAACACAAAAACGCCCGTTTTACCGAAACCGAAGGAGCCACGCCCACCTTTTTCGACCACCAAGTCTACCTCAAGGGTATTACAGCGCTAACACGTTATGGTCTCCTGATAGATGCTCCCACCCCTTTAAGGTCTCCCCACCTTACTCTCAGCACTGAAAATGTATGAGCCGAACACAAAAATGCCTGATTTACGGAAACCGAAGGAGCCACGCCCACCTTTTTCGACCACCAAGTCTACCTCACGGGCCTTACAGCGCAAACACGTTATGGTCTTCTGATAGCTGCTCCCACCCCTTTAAGGTCTACCCACCCTACTCTCAGCACTGAAAATGTATTAGCCGAACAAATAAACGCCTGTTTTACGGAAACCAAAAATGCCACGCCCACATTTTTCGACCACCAAGTCTACCTAAAGGGCCTTACAGCGCAAACATGTTATGGTCTCCTGATAGATGCTCCCACCCCTTTAAGGTCTCCCCACCTTACTCTCAGCACTGAAAATGTATTAGCCGAACACAAAAACGCCTGTTTTACGGAAACGGAAAAAGCCACGCCCACCCTTTTCCACCACAAAGTCTACCTCAAGGGCTTTATAGTGCAAGCACGTTATGGTCTCCTGATAGATGCTACCACCCATTTAAGATCTACCGACCTTATTTTCAGCATTGAAAATGTATTAGCCGAACACAAAAACGCCTGTATTACGGAAACCGAAAATGCCACGCCCACCCTTTTTGACCACCAAGTCTACCTCAAGGGCTTTACAGCGCAAACACGTTATGGTCTCTTGATAGATGCTCCCACCCCTTTAAGGTCTCCACACCTTACTCTCAGCACTGAAAATGTATTAGCAGAACACAAAAACGCCTGTTTTACCGAAACCGAAAATGCCACGCCCACATTTTTCGACCACCAAGTCTACCTCAAGGGCCTTCCATTGCATACACATTATGGTCTCCTGATAGATGTTCCCACCCCTTTAAGGTCTTTTCAGCACTGAAAATGTATTAGCCGAACACAAAAATGCCTGTTTTACGCAAACACGTTATGGTCTCCTGATAGCTGCTCCCACCCCTTTAAGGTCTACCCACCCTACTCTCAGCACTGAAAATGTATTAGCCGAACAAATAAACGCCTGTTTTACGGAAACCGAAAATGCCACGCCCACATTTTTCGACCACCAAGTCTACCTAAAGGGCCTTACAGCGGAAACACGTTATGGTATCCTGATTGATGCTCCCACCCCTTTAAGGTCTTTTCAGCACTGAAAATGTATTAGCCGAACACAAAAATGCCTGTTTTACGCAAACACGTTATGGTCTCCTGATAGCTGCTCCCACCCCTTTAAGGTCTACCCACCCTACTCTCAGCACTGAAAATGTATTAGCCGAACAAATAAACGCCTGTTTTACGGAAACCGAAAATGCCACGCCCACATTTTTCGACCACCAAGTCTACCTAAAGGGCCTTACAGCGGAAACACGTTATGGTCTCCTGATAGATGCTCCCACCCCTTTAAGGTCTACCCACCCTACTCTCAGCACTGAAAATGTATTAGCCGAACAAATAAACGCCTGTTTTACGGAAACCGAAAATGCCACGCCCACATTTTTCGACCACCAAGTCTACCTAAAGGGCCTTACAGCGGAAACACGTTATGGTCTCCTGATAGATGCTCCCACCCCTTTAAGGTCTACCCACCCTACTCTCAGCACTGAAAATGTATTAGCCGAACAAATAAACGCCTGCCTTACAGCGGAAACACGTTATGGTCTCCTGATAGATGCTCCCACCCCTTTAAGGTCTCCCAAACCATCATCACTACCTCTAGTCACTGATCACATGAGAACCTCATCACTACCTCTAGTCACTGGTCACGTAAGAACCTCATCACTACCTCTAGTCACTGGTCACGTATGAACCCCATTACTACCTCTAGTCACTGGTCACATAAAAACCATCATCACTACCTCTAGTCACTGATCACATGAGAACCTCATCACTACCTCTAGTCACTGGTCTTATAAGAACTTCATCACTATTTCTAGTCAGGCTAAGAACTCGCAGTAAGTGGTGTGGGCACCCGAAGTCCCACCTAGACTATTGTTATTTCATGACAGAATGCCTTGAGCTAGGGATTGGTGGGAAGCACAGAAAAAACAAAAAAACAAAAAAACAAACAAAAAAAAAACAAAAACAAAAAAAAAACAGATGAAAAATTCCCAGAGTGGGGGTTGAACTCCGGACCTGAGCCAAGAAATCAACCAATACACACACACACAGCCCCTTCCTTTCACAAGATGGGCATAAAAACCACCAGTCAAAGCCACTACATGTGTAGCAGATCCTATAATGATATTCATAGCACACTCAGTCTCACCATTGATGTCGAGGAGTATGAATAGGGCATGGAGATGAAGCCCTCCATATTGGGTGTACCAGTCATGTGACTACAAACACAATCTACTAGCATGACATTTCAACTACAAGAAGGAGTTACCTGCAGTGAAAGTTACAACTTTATAAACTTCAATATTTTGATGAGACATCCCATGAGACATTTCTATTGTCCCATGGGACAACTGACGCTGTGACTGGACAACACTCACTACTCATGCAAACACACACACACTGTCTACATATTGAGTGGTCACATATTCACACACATACATACAACTACACTCTGTGCCCCTGTCATCCCATTCACTAATTACCTTTGCATTCCAGTATCTTCAGCTCCTGTGGAGAGACTCTTCAGTGTTGCTGGAATAAGTCATAAGTTGCTGGAAGAACTCATCTCTATCAAATATAACAAGTTCATAATAAAACAAACACTTTTACAATGAACTACACCTTACCAACATATCATTATACCAATCAATAATATTATACACAATCTTAACTCCTAAGGTTGGATTTTAATTATTGCCCACATGTAGTAGCACACGACAATTGGGTAAAGCTATAAAAACTCAGCCAAACTATCACGCAAAGACTACTAACTAAAACAAAGGGAAAAAGACAAAAATATCTCCAGACTTAAACACACTGACTAAGGTCTATCCACTATTCCCAGTATGCTCAAGATCCCTATCAGTACTCAGTCTCACATTCCACCAAAATGATACAGAACTAAAGAACAAAGTACAATTACAGAACATAAAACAGAACAAAATAAATGATACACAAAAGCAAGCTTAAGTATAGAGGTTATGTAGGAAGTGACGTAATAAATGTACACGCCCTACACGCGGCCATTTTGAGTGGCAATAGTGAAGCGCTTTTGTGCTGTTGGTTGTGCGAACTGCTTTAAAAAAAGGCTCTGATGTTAGATGGATAGCGGTTGTAGGCTGGAAAGACCCGATACCTAATGAGTACACTTGGCTATGTAGCGATCATTATGTATCAGGATGTTAATGTAACTATCCTTGTCTCCTGTCGTATCGTAAGTGTTTGCACACATTACAAGCCCTCTAAAACGGAAAGCTATCAATGGCATGGGTTTAAAAGGAGTGCTGAAGTGAATAAAAGAAGAAGAGAAGACACAGTAAGATTAGAAGCTGCCAAAAGCCAGGTACAGCTCTGATGGTGAAGTTACTGTGAACCACACACAGGGATAATGAAGCAGATAAAGAAGATAAAAATAATGGAGTAGATAAAGAAGATATGAAGATTTCCAGGTGAACTTGTTTTAGCAGATAGAGGTTTTAATATTCATGAAAGTGCTGGTCTCTACTGTGTCAAGCTTCCACCATTTACTGGTGAAAAACCACATCTGACAAAAAGTGAAGTAGATTTTTCTCGTCAACTGTCAAGAGTTTAATTCATGTTGAACGAGTCATAGGCCTACTTTGTCAATAGTACATTATATTTGAATCAACAACACCAATCAACTTTATTATGACCAGTGAAAAAGAATGTATACTAGTCCAAAAGATAAAATAGCTAGTCATTATAAGTTGTGCACTAGGTAATTTATGTCCATCAGTTGTTTCACCTTAATTAAAACCATTCCCAATTTTTTGTTGTTACAATGTTAAATAATGAAATGTGAATATATAATATTTGGTTGGGGAGAAAATTATTCCAAAAAACATAGCTAATGAACTGTACAATAACAGAGTTTACTTAGACTTCAACTTTTTTCCCCATGCGATGACATGATGGACATAGCCACTTTCCTTTGGGAATCCATTTCATCTTCAGGCACTTCAGTCGTATGAAACCATTTTGTTGGGCAGTTACTATTATCACAGCAGATTATCTTTCCAGACTCTGCTTTCCTGCAGTAGCACCATAATCTAAGGGGACCTTCCATGGTCACAATATCAGAAGAAAAGCTAGAAGACAGATGGGCTGAAATAACCGTTGCTTCTTGGTGAACCATTTACCAGCAAGGTGAGGTAGAAGCTCCGTCTCGATCAGTTCAATTGGTTTAATAAATGCAATTGTTATGAAGGGTTCATCTAAATAGTTCATTGAACAAAGGAGTTGCTGGAGGTACTGTACGCCTTTGTGAGTGACGCACTGAACCAATTTAAGTGGGAATCAGAAACTGATACTGCTACACCCTTAACATTAGCTACCTAACCATTAATAAAATACATGTAGGAATCAAGACTTCTATAAGCTTTCAACGTTTCACCAGTATACTTACTACTCAATTCAATGAGGTGCCAAATTATATCTGGATACTTCAGGCCATATTTATCCCTAGGATCTTCAATAAATCCTTCCTTTTAGCTGAGGTAAGGGTCTTCAGGCTTCCAGCTTAGATAACTTTCCCTGTACCGCATTTAAGCTTCGTCCAACGAGAAATAATAAGCAGAAAAGCCAGGTGAAGACACAATTAGCCTAGAATACGCCGCGCGCCACTCTACGTTTTGCCACTCAAAATGGCGACGTAGCAACTGTTGCTAAGTAAACGTCACTTCTACGTCACTTCCTGCATAACCTCTATAACAGATAAGAAAAATGAAAGCACAAAATAGTAAAGGAAAATAGAAAGAACTGAACAGAATGAGAGAGTTAAAGAACTAAATAGAATGAGAGTGTTACAAGTATGAGGAAATATTAGTTGAGGGGTGGGGCTGCTCCACCGCACACAAACACACATACACACATTCCTGTACAAACTGGAATAGAAGTACAAAGAACTTCAGTTATAATACATTTCCTATGGTGATCAGTTATAATACATTTCCTATGGTGTTCAGTTATAATACATTTCCTATGGTGATCAGTTATAACACATTTCCTATGGTGTTCAAGTTAAAATCAATCATTTAACAATAGTGTAGTTTTAGGCTCACTCGCAATTTGTGCTCAAGCACATCACTAGTTATACCAACGCACACACACTTCTATAAATACTCATGATACACACTAGCTCTCTTACTCTTTGAAATATATAAAGAAATTAAAAAAATAAAATAAAAATATATTGTGCTAAAGCATTTCTAAATTGCTAAACTTAGCACACCAAGTGCCACGAGGCAAGCGTCATCACATTCAGTAGAAGGCGATAAGGAAACCAAGGTTTTTTAAAAGGACAAGAGATACAGTGAAGCAAGAGAGATAGACAAAGGAAGAGAAGGAAATTCATGAGCTGACAAGAAGAATAAGAAATACTGAGATGGCTCAGGAAAAAAAGAGCAAGAGAGGGAAACCATGGATAAAAATACTTTATGCTACTGCATTCCTAACTTGCAAAAGTTAGTGCATCAAGTGCCACTGTGTGGCAAGGTGCTTGCTAGTTTATAATATCATTACTACTACTAGAAGTTACTAGTACCAACAGTATATTACAATTTATTTTCAGCCTTCTTTACATTGGTTAGTATAAACTCACAACTATGACAAAGAAGAGTATTTCTATCTTGCAGGGCAGTTGATTATGTACATCCATAGTAGATCGACTTCTTCAAACGGCTTTAGCACTGGATGCAGCCAAAACTTTGAAGTTTTTTCCTCTACCAAGCACCTCACACGCACCAGCAGCAACACGATCCTTTCCTCATTAGCTACCTGCAGAGCAGCACACACAAAGCAAGCAGCGAGTACTAAAAAAGGTGGGCGAATCCAGTAAAATACAGTATTTGGGGTGGGGTCCAGTCCGGATATTTAAAGTAGGAATCTAAGTAGCGTGTAGGGAGGCCTCCATTCTTGAAGACGGGGGCAGGAAAAGATTATGCATGGCGGAAGGTCAGCCTCAACTTCCTAAGGAGGTGAGCGCCAGCCGTAGCTACTGAGTTGGGTTTTCTAGAAGTATTGGCTAGTTACCAAATTATCGTTTGTTCACTAAAACCAGTTTTGTCTAGATCAGTGTTTGTTTATTGTTTATTGTCTGATTGCAAGATTCAGTGTTTGCTAATTTATTAGACCCAGTATTTATGTAGTTGCTGAATTCATTATTAGATCCAGTGTCTATTTATCGAATTACTAGATCCAGTGTTTGCATATCTAATCAAGGGATGTAGATAACTTTTACAAAGTGAGAGGAGCTATGTTAGATACCAGTACAAATAAGCAGCATAGACTAAAAGTGTTTGATTCATTTAACAAAAAATAAGCTTCTACTTTGTCTTTTTTGTCAATCCAATTCATTAATTGAATGAATGAGTGGGTGTGATCAAGTGGATGTGGTTATAATGGCTGCACCAACTCAATTTGTCTTCCTACTCCTCAGTCCACTGGTGTTTTTTTTTGTACAATTCATTAGCTCTAATTGGAACACACACACACCATCTGTTCTTTTTGTAAACATTGACAAACGTACATCCTTGCTTGATGGATTCTTTTGTGCAGCCATATTTAGACATTTGCAGAACTGAAGCTTCTTTCAATTGTACTATTTTGTTACTTGTATTGTAAGGGTGAGCTTGCCACCAACCTTGATAGTATCAGAGTAGAACTCTTTCCCAACTGCATCCAAGTGTAGGTCAGGACAACAGACCTCAATCAGTAAACTCTAGACAAGTTCAAAATAAGTCAACTAAACCACAAGTGGTTTTTATTGTTTTTTTTGTTTTTTTGTTTTTTTTTTGTAGTTAAGGGCTCAATTAAGTCACTTGTGCAAGCATTGCTTGTGATAGCTCCTTAAAATGATTTTCTAGTTTTGTGCCACAGCGAGGGCAAGTGATTTAAGTCAAAACTAAGGTGTGGGCAAAAACTACATTTCAATAAATCCAATTAGAAAAATAATTGAGAATTAATTTTTTTTGTTTTTTTTGTTTTTTGTTGCAATAGTGGACATGTTTTGTGCATATTTTAAACCTCTCTTTACTTTCCACCAGTCTCTGGTGCCTTTTATGAGCATGCCTAGACATCCCTCTCTCTCTTTTTTTTTCAGATGCTGGTGCCTTATGAGCGTGCTCAGACATGACTTTCCCTCTTTTTTTCAGATGCTGGTGCCTTTTATGAGCATGCTCAGACTTGACTTTCCCCCCTTTTTTCCAGATGCTCGTTGATGCCATTATGAGCATGCTCAGATATGAGTTTCCCTCTCTTTTTTTTATTTGCTGGTGCATTTTTATGAGAGGACTCTCATACATTGCTTTCCCTCGTTTTTTCCTATAGTTTGTAATTGTCTGTTCTACTTTTGCTATTTGAAGTCTAGTTTGTTCCAGAAATACAGTAAGTTGTGTATTTATATTGCTGTGCTTGTTATTTACAGTTTCTTACAGTGTTTATAAAAATTGTATGCTTGTGTATTTTAATGTTGTATGTTTGTATTTAATGTATGTTTATGTGTTGGAAATTTTTATATACATGTAGCACAGTGACTATCCTAAGCAAATTCCAAACAGTCATAGAGAGTAAGCAGCTTTTTCTTCAGCATTCTGTTACTGTTTTGGCTTAGTTTCAATACTGCTTTGGCTTAGTTTCAATACTGCTTACATAAAACAATAATAAAATTTGTCAAACTTTTCTTTCAATTTACTGCTAAAAGCTAGAAAATCTTCCACAGCTATATCAGCAAGCTAAAGCCTTATACTCCCAATTCAGTGCTTTTGGATGACGCACAAACCAGCTCGTACAAAAATCTTGCTTTATTTTTGACTAAGCAGACAGACTTAATTTCTGACAAACACACCACTCTAACCAGGTTCCCACTTGGTAGGCTCTTTGCCAGACAGTAGTTCCTCTAATTTTTATAATTATCTAATCCAGCCATGGTCCTAACATCTACGAAACATCAGTAGTTAGGACGTGATACCATAAGTCTCTGACAATGTGATAACATACTCTCTGACGATGTGATAACATATTCTCTAACATTGTGATAACATACTTTCTGACAATGTGATAACATACTCTCTGACGATGTGATAACATACTCTCTGACAATCTGATAACATACTCTCTTACATTGTGATAACATACTTTCTGACATTGTGATAACATACTCTCTGACGATGTGATAACATACTCTCTGATGATGTGATAACATACTCTCTGACGATGTGATAACATACTCTCTGACGATGTGATATCGCAGTCTCTGACGATGTAATATGGTAGTCTCTGACGATGTGATAACATAGTCTCAGTCGATGTAATAACATTCTCTAAAGTTGACTTGTCTGTTTTTATCTGTACTCTTTTTTTATCTTTGCACTCACCGGTCGTTATGTTAAATTGAATTCAAAACTTTTTTCTGGCTAAAATACACGGAAAAAAAGACTTTTCTTTTTATTGTATGTTTGTGTGTGTGTTTTTTAGTAATGTTGCTAACTATATTTACGTTATGTTTATGTAAAAAAAGATACTTTTCTTTATTGTACGTTTGTGTGTTTATTTTTTCTATTTCAGTACTGTTGCTAACTCTGTTATTTTTAATGTCACACTATGTTTATGTATGTAAGCATTGTGTAAGAAAGTGTATGTTTGTGTGTTTGTATGTTATAGAGTTAGTATTGTTAGTGTGCATGTCCATTTCTCTATATGTGTTTATCTACAGTTTACAAAGTATATTTATATGGCATATTCATTGCTTATATAGGAATCAATGTGTTTGTGTGTTTGTTTTTAATATGTATTTGTTGATCAAACATGAAGTCCGTGTGTTTATATGCATAAATAATTAATGCTTTTTGTTTGTTTGTTTACTTGTAATTTAAATATATATTTTTATTTATTTGCATTTAGAGAGATCTCCATCCTCAAGCCTCACTTCACTGGGAACACTGCCATACCTGGAGTAAGTATGTCCTGCCTAGACAATGTGCAGTACTACAGAATACAGTAATAATACAGGATGGTTATAACACACTTTACATCTCTACTGACCTTCACTCATGGACTACTACTCGTGCACCATATGGACTCTCGTCCCTAACTACCTACCAGTCTAAGTTTGTATTGGTTGGTGGATATGATCTCTCCACTTATGAACCCACTCACTCTCTGTTGACTAGTACTACTGGTCTAGACTGGAAGCCATCGCTACGTGCCATGCCTACTCCTCGCTACTTCCCATCATCAGTTAGTGGAGGATCACCAGAGGTCCTGGTCGTGGCTGGTGGGAGTGTCTCACATGGCGAGGACTTGGACGTAGTGGAAGTTCTACTCAACGACCATTGGACGACTGCAGACTCACTTCCTTCTTCATGCTATGACATGCGATCAACATTCCATGAAGGCAACTTCTACTTCACAGGAGGTTTTGGCAAGGAGAGGATTCTATTTATATGCACTTTAGAGTCTCTCACAGCATCTGCTAGTAATGGCAGGACAACTCCACTAATAATATGGAGGACAGTAACCACATCTACTCACACCTACGCTATCACCTCTTCCTTATCGAATCTAATTGGCATGGATTATGATTCTAAGGTTAGAACTTATTCCAACAAGACAGAGAAGTGGATTGAGACTACTAGTGAGGGAGATGGACCAGGTCAGAAGGATAATTATGGATACATAGTTACTGCAGTCTTGTCTACTGGACAGTTACTGGTTGCTATTCAAGATGGAGTGTATAAAGGAACTCTGTCAGGTTAGTGTATGCAAATAGCAGCTTCTCTCTAGAAGAAAGTATGATATGTAATTATTAGCTGAGAATGTCTGAGCTAAATTGCAGCTGGTGCACTGGCAGCTGCTTCTACTGGCTTAGCTCCAGGCTATAAAACCAGCTGCCCATACTCCTAGTGCTGGAGCCAGCTGAGGGTAGAAGCATAGGAGTGTGTGGGTTATTGTAGAGTAAAACCTGTGCAACTATATCACTTGTAATTATAGGACTACTGTAAACTCACAGCTTTAGGAGCAATAATCAAGTGCTACTTCATTAGCTAGATGTCACTACAAAAGGCATCAAAGCACAGGAGTGTGTGAGCTATTACCAGTGTGAATAATAAAAGTTGTGTCAAGAGTCATTAGTGCATATGCAATAGGAGAGTTACATAGTTTAAGAAAGGGGATATTTTCTTTGGAAACCACTTCATTTGAGCAAGAAATCCCAGTGTCTGTATCAGGTTTTGGGTTCATTAAAGTAGTTCTCTTTACTATCTGTTCTCCAAAAAATGGACTTATTTTTTATTTTATGTGATAGATGACTACAAGTATGAAGAAGCATACAAACACTTCATTGTTTCCAAGGAGGTTCTGGAGCTTCCGTCTTTAAAGCTTATGTTTCTTGGTCCACCACGACAAGGCAAGACTACAACTCGCCGTCGCGTTACGAAAGAGATCATAGATCTTATGTCAGCCAAAGAAGAGGAACAGATTCATGGCAGTACAGGCACAGTGGAGTGTTGTTCTAATATGCTAGTCCAAGGCACGTCTGATACAACTACAGCAGATAAGGGAACACACTGGACCATTGTACAGAATCTCACTGAGGAAGCATCTCTACTCCTTCATAGTCTTAGAAAAGGTCTGGAGACTAAATTCACTTCTGAGACTGCAGCTCGTCCCCATGGAGATATTGCAACAATGGCAGAGGTCAGTCAGGCTAGCAGTACAGAGCAGTCTCACCTTGTGGAAAAACCACCACAACCAACATCGAAGCAGTCCAGACAAAAGAAATCCTCACCTCTCTCACCAACACATGTCCAACTAGCCGATGAGATGGTAACATCACAAGATTATTCTGAAATAGCTGCCATATACGAGAGAGTTTCAAGGCAACCACAGTTTGCAGAAAATATGAAGCATTCTTTCAAAGCTTTCTTGAGAATGGAGGACAGTGGAGGGCAGCCTGAGCTGATGGACATGCTACCAGCACTCACCACAGGACCTGGCCTCTACTTGCTATTCTTTAGCTACAAGTTCAAGTTAGACGAGGAGTATCGAGTCTTTTATCAGAGAGCTTCAGGAGAGACAACTGCACCAGAAAACTCTGAGTTTACTCTGCAAGAGATGCTTTTGCGTACCCTGGCCAGTGTATCTTGTTTCAGTTCCTCTGCCCATCTTCAACCTCTACCAGGAGCAGGCAACTCGTCCATCATTGGTGAGATTCTGGAGTCCTCCAAATCAGTAGTGTATATAGTGGGTACTCACAAAGACCAAGTTTCTGAGCAAGACATCACTACAGTCGACTCACAGCTTCAAAAGGTGATTCGAGACACAGACTTCTACAGGAAGGACATAGTGCAGTTCTGCTCACAAGACAAGCTTGTTGTTTCTTTGGACAACATGAAAGGCGGAGTAGAAGAAATCCATCACTTGCATCAGCTATTGGAGAATGCCATGGAGAAACACTTTAAGAAGCTGAAGATTCCAGCTGTGTGGCTTCTGTTCAGCTTGTGTCTTCGCATGAGAGAGGTAAAGACAGCCAGCATGGAGACCTGCTTGGCCTTGTCCAATGCCTTCAATATGACACCCTACGAGACCAAAGTAGCCCTGTGGTTTCTTCACCACCATGCCGGTGTTCTGATGTACTTCCCCAGTGTGCCTTGTTTAGAAGACCTGGTCATCATAGACATTCAGATAGTGTATGACAGTATCACTGGTGTCATTCTTGAAGCCATGAGCTTTGATAACGTAGGTAAGGCTACAGCTGAGAGATTCAGGAAGACAGGTCGATTCACTATGAAAGATTTGAAATTTGCTACATCTAAAATTTCAGGAGATGTCATTCCACCAGAGCAGCTGGTAGCTTTGCTTGCACATCTTCACATTATAGCTGAGATTGTGTCAGTTGAATATTCCAAGTCAGTCTTAGAAGAGGAGAAAGAGTACATCATACCTTGCGTGTTAGAAAACACGAGTGCAAAGGAACTTGACCTATTTCACAAAGAATCCTGTAGGTCATGTTTGATGGAGCCTCTGTTGATGTACTTCAGTAGTGGGTTTACTCCTATGGGACTCTTTTCTGCTTCTATGGCCTGTCTCGTATCTAACAAGTCCTTCACTTTCATCAGAGAAGGTGTCAAGAAAAACATGGTGCACTTTTTGTACGGATCCAATTTAATTCGTGTAACATTTGTATCTCGATCTAAATATTTTGAAGTTGTAGTTTCATGCGATCCTACATACCAAGACTCCATTCATCATGAATGTACTGCTTTAAAACAAGAAATAGAGGACACTCTAAATAAAGCCAGTTCCAGAATGAACTACAACAGCTCCATGGACTACCAGTTTGCCTTTGACTGTCGTTCACATGAAGGAGGGAATCATCTCGGGGTCGTTGATGGAGCACACTCTGTCCCCAAAGTCATGAAATGTCTCTTCAATCCAGACAGCCCACAAGCAGTTGTACTTACCAATAGACACCTCATTTGGTATGAACCGGTATGCAGAAATAGATTATGTATTCTAGATTGTGTTTACTAACTCTCATATATTTGGTATTAGAAATATAAAAAGAAAGATCCTGCAGTAGAAATCTCGGAAAGTAAGTCAAGTTGTTATTTGTATTTAGCTAGTATTATTGAAAATGTTTTATTATTAGGCAGCAACAACTTGAGTATATTTCTGAGTGTGTATCCTGACTTGGTCCACTCAGTGACGCCTTGTGTTATGACAGTAGCTGATCACTGCTACAGTGAAGAACTCATATCTCCTGACATGTATGACCAGCTCCTTCAACGTCAGAACTGGATTGATGTAGAGAAGACAAGGAACCTTCTGAGTAGCATTCGTACAGTCTTATCATCTAGACCTGCTGCCCTCAAGGAGTTTGTTACTGTATTGTCTCAAGTGGACTATTGTAGACAAGTGGCAGATAAAATACAGCAACGGCTCCAGTAAGTTTACTGTTATGGTTGTAGTATTTGTATTATTGTTTTGATTTTGTAATAGAATTGTGGATTGAAGTCTGTCAACACTACATGGACATACATTTGAAAACACTCATTGTATTGTGTTTTACACTTTTTATATATCACAGTTGATAATGTATCCCATATTTCAAATTGGATATTGAATTTGCACATTGTTAAGTTTTAATTTTCATTGAAGCTGTAAATTTTCATTAAAAATATTAAAAATATAAATTATTAGCCATATATATTAAAATAGCATACAAAGGTAGCTAGTGTATGTTTTCAAGTGGTTTGAATTGATAGCTAATGGTTGCTCACACAACTAGCAATAACTTGAGTATATTTCTGTATCCTGACTTGGTCCACTCAGTGATGAGGCCAACTTTTGGACTGGATGACACAGGTGAGGCCAGACTTCTGAATAACATCCATACAGTCTTGTTATTACACTGTGGTATGTTTACTCATGTTTTGTGTGTGCAATTCCTTGTGGCTGGAGAATTTCTATCCTTCATTCTTTATAAGTTTCATTGGGTGTAGCACGTATTACACTAAAACTTCAATGAATGACCTCTCACAAAGCGACTAACCTCCAAATCATGCACCCACCACTGATTGCAGCTAACTCTACTTACTCCTCTAACTATTTGTCAAATCCTGTGTCTATTTATACTTGTAGTTGTCTTCCTGTAGCTTCACAACATCACAGCAGTTATATTTGGTAAAGGGAGTATCTACATAATAATACTAACACTGGAAAAGCACTATATTTTAGTACCCCATGTGTTGTAATACTCCAAGAGAATTAGAATTGCTACTTTACATGTAAGTATGCATTGCTAAAAAAACAACAATAGTTGAAAATATGACTGGAAATTCATAGACAATCTTTGCTAAATGCAAGGTCATGTCAACCAAACCTACGTGTATATACATGAAAAAAACAAACAACAACACATCAACTGAGAATCTTCCAATACATTGCTACTATTGCTATGTCATGTGACTTGAGTTGATTTGTTACAGTCTGAAGTGAACTAGTATAATAATACAGGATATTTTGCTACATGGGAGAGACTTGGTATGGATGTTAAAGTTAGGAAACCAAATCAAATTAAAAGAAAAATTCTAAATAAATAATATAGAATCTTTAAGGAGCATATTTTGTTTAGTTTGGAATTTCTAAGCTCAAATTACTTCAAAATTTGTTATTGTAAAATAAAAATATGACAGTCAAGTATTAATTACAAATTTTAATCCTTAGCCAACTTCAATATTCCTTGAGGACATACACACACACACACACACACACACACACAAGAATAACAACAACAACATCAAATTTTTAACTAGTACACACAAAGATTTTATGGCTTGTATAACAACCCACAGTTTAAATACACTTCAAAAATTTTAGAATATTCTTTAGAAAATTATTATGAAGAAACATCCAGCCATTAATAAAATAACTTAATGTGGAGTTGTAAAGGAAACTCATTCTTTGCTAATTAATTTATCTTCTACAGCTAACAGCTGCTTTAGGAGCACCTAGGTACATAACAGCTGCAATTTGACTGGCAGTAGGAATGTAAGATGACCTCTTGGAGCAGGCTGACCTCACTACTATAATTTTACCTGAAAATATAATTCTACATAAAAAATCACACAAACACATACACACAAACAAAAACCCTCTCTCCTCTAAACATCAATAACACAATTTGAAGGGGAAAATGTTTATGGTCATGAACTAATCATAACAGTTAATAATAATAGTGAGATTAATAAGAACTGCTGTTATGGCTAAACTCATAAGATATTTACACCTCAACCTGTAACCTCATATGCACATCTAAGAATAGTCACATAGTGAATGAGTGAATAACTTGACCTCTACTATCTTGCTGCACCACAACTAATTTATCGTCCACACAAACACATATTCACACCACTATCACAACACACACTGCACATACCGCACACATATACACACACCACACATATAGACACACCCCATGTGGTGTGTGTATACAATATGTACATACACAAATACCTCTTTCCTAAACTAAAATTATTACTATTTCTTATTGAAACAAACTCACCCAGTCTTATTCACATAGCTGCAGTCTATTCACATAGTCGTATCATAGCTGCAATTTGGGCAACATTCCAAACAGCTGCAATTTGTGAGCTTCATCAATGACCTCTCATGCAGAATGACCTCTAGACTGACCTTACTATAATTAGCTGGAAAAAAGTATTCCTCACACAAGAAAGACACAAACACATACACACAAACAAACAACTCTCTATGGCTATAGCTGAAGAGTACAAGCAATTTATACCTCTGCCACAGACCACTAAAATGTGTCACATTGTCCTCTCACATCTAGAATGAGAGTACATATGTACTTGCTGTTACACAACAAGCAATTCTAACCCACTTATTCATTCCCCCTAATTCTGACCCTAATTAAATAGCCACTGAAATGACAACTATGCTGTGATTGTTTCATCCTTATTAGGAATCATCAGTATGTTATAATCTCTATGAAGTCATGAGTGACAGTGGATTATAATAACTTATATAATAATGTAGCACTAATAGGATATACCCATAACTTCATAATGATAAACATAGACAATCAGCATTAGTTAGTGTGTGCATTTATATATGTTGATCGGCAAGTTCTTACCTGTTATATTCATTATTAATCTTGATGTCTAGTCGAAAAAACAGTTCAAATCATGACATATACAAACTCTCCTCCCACACTGAAATATCATCACACACATACACACTCTCCTCCTACAAACTGAAATATCATCACACACATACACACTCTCCTCCTACACACTGAAATATCATCACACACATACACACTCTCTTCCTACACACTGAAATATCATCACACACATACACACACACTCTCTTCCTACATACTGAGATATCATCACACACACATACACACTCTCTTCCTACACACTGAAATATCATCACACACATACACACACACTCTCTTCCTACATACTGAGATATCATCACACATACACACTCTCCTCCTGCACACTGAACTATCATCACATACACTTCTATATTTTAGTAGTAATATTAAAATTATTTTGCAGAGGAAGTTCAAAACTGTCAGATAGCAGATGAACAGAATTATGAATAATTAAGTTATCCAACTTCTTTGTGAAGCCACATCTGGGATTTGTTGATTGACAAGAATACAGCTTTCTAATAGTGCAAACCCTGGATGAGTAGCTGTTTTGGTTCAAATGATATTCAAGTTATTTTCTGGCCAACTCAACTGGACAGACTATAGACCTAACCAGCCTCTGGTTTTAGCTAGGGCAGCTGCTTCATTGTGAGAGGACAGGTGGTGTTATTACCACAAACCCATTAGTGAACTGGAGTAAAAACACTTGAGTTTAAATGCCCAGCAACAATTAAGATTTTTTTCACATTTCTTCCTTTGCTTTTTCCAAGACCCCTTTAAGTAAGACCATTTTGATCTGGTTTGTATGAAGGGTCAGAACTTGATAATTGTGATGATAAAGCCTTTTCAATCCACTAATTCTGGCTCCTCACTGAAAGGGGAGGTATTTCCAGTCGACACCGAAAAGGTGTTCTGACGGCACATAATTGGTGGTGTTGAGTACAAGACTGCAGCAAGAGGTACTGCTCAACATATAAAGGGGAAATGTGAAGGTCTTGGAAGCCGTGAGTTGTCGTAGCTCAGTGGTTAAGCTCTGGTGGCTAATACCAGGGTTCCTGGATTCGCCCACTGACAACTAAGATTTTTTTCATGCTTTTCCTTTTCTTTCTCACAGACCCCTTTATGTGAGAAAAATCAGCATAAATTAGAAAGATCCATATTAATGTGGGAAGGTTGATATGATATTAATGTGCAAGTATGCTGAAATGGAAAAGAGTGGACAAACAGCAAGTCTGATAGCACATGAATTGTGATTTTTACAATTAAGAAATATGGCTGCTGGAATGCTAACTGTTGAGTTGTCTGTGAACTTGAAATGTTTATAGTACTATGAGGAACAAGCTCAGACTCCATCACATAGAAGATGAATAAGTCGTGTATGAACTTTGCCAGAAACCTAAAGCAGCTCTGAGACTGTCAGAAATAGTTTCAATTAGTACCATTGGTAACGGCAAGTCCGAATTATTTTTAACTATTCTTTGTGCAGACAATAAACTTTTTTTTTTATGTCATAGTAAATAATTATGTCTGTACTTGCTTTTAAATTATATCTCTTGCTGAATGTCTGAGCAAAAAACAACAATAAAAAAAAATTTTTTTTTAAATTTTCACGTTACCAAACTGGTCATCATAAACTTGGCGGTGAAAGGATTAAATACTAGCAAAATTTATGATTACATGAAATACATGCATTGCTAATACAAAACAGAAACGAAGAGAGGAAAGAGAAAATATGAAAAGTCCCTCAAAAAAGCTACTGGGAGAAGGAAAGGAGGAAATACCATTAGGATATTTCATTGGAGCCCACTGAGTGTGTGTGTGTGTGTGTGTGTGTGTGTGTGTGTGTGTGTGTGTGTGTACACGTGTGTGGATGTGTGGATGTGATGTATTTGCAATGCAATTAAATACACTTCTATTTAATTAAGCTTTTCAACCTCTTTGTGAAGCCAATATACTGGATTTGTTTATTGGCAAGAATACAGTTTTTCTTATAAATCAGGGGCAGCTGCTTTAATGTGAGAGGGGGTGTTATTACCACAAACCCATTAGTGATATGACCAAATAAAGTCATACTGGAACTGGAGTAAAGTACACTATAATAACAATAACAGAAACATAACAATCTCAGGCATTGCTAGTTCTGTTTTAAACTGTATTTCTTTCCAACTACATCACTATCCCAAACTTTAGATTAGAGGCAAATTCATCACATTATATATGAGTTATAAGGAAAAAACAAAAAGAAATAATACATACATCGTAATTTTAACTAGTGATGTGCTTGAGCACAAATGGCGAGTGAGCTTAAAGACTATACTATTTTTATATGAATGATTTTGACTTCTAACACTGAAGCTACTGAAAATAAGGTCCAGTTTTTAAATTTTGCATACACGGTAAAGGGATTTCAGTGCCATAGTAACAACTCTCTGCAACTGCTTGAATTGAAGGGAAAAAACAACAACAAAACAATACACGTTATTTAAAGTGATATTCTTTAGCTAAGTAGTGGTTGTAACACACAATGCTTTGACACAACTGGACATGCACCTACACAGACTTACCTTCGCAGTAGTCTAGTGGACAATGTATTTTCAAGTAAATACTGTTGCGCACGGATTATAACCATGACAAAGAGCGCATTGACTTACCACCGCCACTAACTCGAATAGAAATGGAAGTCCCTTAAGTTTTCAAGTTTTAACTGCACCCGCAAAAGAATTCAAAACGGTAAACAATTCAATTTCTAGGGTGATACGGGTACTGATCAATAAACCAGAGGATTCTGTTTAGTGCAATTTGGGACGGGGTCGACCACATAACTAACATAAAAACGCGAGGGTCAAAGTACAAAATGACATACGTACGTCCAAACATAAATAAATAAATAAATAAACATCCCCGATTTTCGATTGTGTTACCCCTGTAAGTGTCTCGCTCGCTACGCTCGGTCGCCAAAAATTTATTGCGTTTTGTTTTAACGCAAAAATTGCAAATTTATCTCTGCAAAAACTTTTGAATTATAGTATTCATGCATGCCACATTGTGTCTGATTTTCCTATGAGTGGCTACATATATATATCCTCACTTCTAGCATTTCTGGTCTGATGTCCATCTTCTTAGAGAGTCTCTCTGGCATAGAATGAATTAATAGTAGCCAGTCCTACAAACACATGCACACACACATACTGTATAGTATACACACTTCTTCTTGTGCTTGTAACCTAGCCTAGCAGACAGTGATCAACAGATTAAATACCTTCATTTTATTATTTTTTTCTTGCATACCTGTGGTATGTATGAAGAAAATTTTTTTTTCTCTGTGCAGTGATAACTGGTGGTATACAGTTTTATCTCAAACTGGCCATATGTTGATCGGCAAGTTTTCTTACCTGTTATATGTTCATTATTAATCTTGATGTCTAGACGAAAAAACAAAAAACAGTCACTCTCCTCCTACATACTGAAATATAACATACACTCCTCCTAAAATTTAGTAGTGATATTAAAATATTTTGCAGAGGAAGTTCATAAACTGCCAGATAGCAGATGAACAGATTTATGAATAATTAAGCTATCTAACTTCTTTGTGATTCAAATCTGGATTTGTTGATTGACAAGAATACAGCTTTCTAATAGTGCAAACCCTGGATGAGTAGCTGTTTTGGTTCAAAAGATATTCAAGTTATTTTCTGGCCAACTCAACTTGTATGAGCCTTTGAATAAATATAGTTTTTAGTCACTATTCAGGTGTGGTTAATTTCAAGTACCTTCTTTAAAAGGTTTAACCTCAAGTGGTTTGCTATGGAATTGATACACTCCAACCTTGTTTTCACATGACACATATTAGCTTTTTCAGCAGATCTTCAGTCCAGAACTGAAAGTGACAGCAGTCCATTGCCACTTTCATGGATCCCCTCCTCTACAAATAGTGAACACCATATAGAAACTATTTACAGTTCAGATTCTCAAGGTATACATTAATTACTAGCAAAAGAAGCTTTGTGTGTGTAGTTGTTTTCTTGCAGATGAAGCTCATGCTGCTCTCCTTTGGGATTTTAAGGAGAGGTTGACCAAAGTGGAGGAAGAAGTGGCACAAATTTAATAGTTTTTATTCAATTCTTCCTTGATCTGTCGTGTTACTTCCTATTTCTCCAATGAATCTTCCTTCCTATTTCTCATCCTCAACTAGTTCTACTTCTGTATCAGTGTTATCTCCTCTTGCTCTGCTGTTTCTTCCTCTTTTTCCACTCTGTCCTCTTTTCCACCTTGTAAATATTCACTCTCTCCATCACCAGCATTTCCATGCTCCAATATTAACCCCACTTCCTCCACTGTTCATCCTAGCCACTCACACCAAGTATTACTGTCTACTTCACCTCTACCTCCAACTCTTCTAGCTCCCTCTATAACACCACCTGCAACTACCCCAATTCTGCCCACTCCTCCTCCCATGGCTTCTCCCACCATTACAAATACACCTCCCACTGCTCTACCTATCAGATACACAAACATTTTATCTGAGGGGTCATTGACCACGGGTGAATTACTACCCATTGAAACTGTGCTGGCTATGAACAGTCACCTCAAAAGAGAGAGCAGCATTGGGAAATGGTGGCTTGTAAAGCTAGCCAGAGATGCGGTGTTTGGACCAGATGTGCAGATGAAGATGTCGACACCTTTTGGAACGAGACAATATCCGGTGCTGTGTCCACAAAAATGATGTAGATACAGTAGGACTTTTGTTATTAATATACCGTATTTCCTCAATAGACCGCGCGCGGTCTATTCTTTTCAAGCCTACCAACCGTGCGCGAACTAATCGAGGGCGCGGTCTATTCGAGGGCGCGGTCTATTTCCTTCACCGTCAGTTTTGCAACTTCCTGTTTAAATAGAGTGCATGCGGTTGCCGCTGCGCCGCTCATTGTGCCCCACCTAGTCTTTGTTTGTCATTTTGTCAAAACACTAACAAGAAATACTATGAATTGATAGCTACCTAGTTCAGCTAAAGCTAGTAAAATGTCTCAGTCACTCATCGTCTATCATGCACTCTTCGTCCTCTTCCTCATCATGAACTCCAGCATCAAGGTCGGCAAAGGGGTCGTCTGCTTCAACATCGGTAGCAAGATTGAGACGGGCGGTTTCCTTCTCTATAGTGTCGGCAGCAGAGTGCGCAACTTGACCAGGTTTGAGGGAGTGAATCTGTCTATCCTGAGAGCCATATGTGTTGGAAGATAAGCCACAGACTAAGAAGGAGTTTACAATCACTTCTGTAGTTACAGAACTCCAAGCTCCTAGTAGATGAACTGCTGCCTGGATCTGAAGTATGCACCTCGTCCATCCAAAACTAAAATGCACACACCAGTTACTACAGTACAAATTACAATGCAATAATGGTATTTCAATTTTTAGTATGCGATTGAGTAAATATCGTCAATTTAATTCAGCGAAGCGAGCGAAGCTGACTCTCTAATGAGTTCGCGATATATATATATATTTTTTAGGTCTAGAAATTGTTTTTGTTCTTGCGTGGGCGTACGTGTGTACCTTTTCTCCTACGCGCTTGCGTGGGCCGGGTAACCTTCTTCTTAGCAACATTTTGTTTTGTTTACCCGCCGTACGAAGTAGCGATGTCCAGTAGACAAAATGTTAGAAACGCTCGGTCAAGAGCTTTGAGGGCGTTAGAAACTCCTGAAGAAATATTAGTAAGGAGAGAGATAAGAAATGAAAAAGACAGGGCAAGGAGGAGGAGAGCTAAAATGAAACAGAAACAGGTAGCAAAGTAAATAATCTGACAGTATTTTGTAGCCACACCAAGCATGCATGGAATAGCTGCAATTACAGGGAACATGCATAATAATGTAATAATAATAATAATAATAATTTTTGTATTCACAAATTCTTTCTCAGCCTTCTTTTACTCATTAGATAAAGATTAAAACAAGTTAAGTTACTTTAGAGAGAGAATACATCTAATTTTTGTATTAATTGTGAGTTCTACTGCATCATCCCATTTACTACATTCTTTGCCTACCAACTGACAATTAATGTTGCAATAAGAGATAAATTTGTTCGGACAAATAAAAAGTAACTTGACTGGACAGCATCCATGCCATTACAAGCAGTATGATGTAACAGACTGGGTGGGTCTTTCTGCGTTGTTAATCACATGGGTTAGTCCATACATGTTCACGCAGTTGCTGGCACTTCCCTGTCCTCCATGCCACATATAACAAGACTCTCACACCACAACTCCGCCACCACAAAGAGCGCATGTGTGAATGTTTGTGTGTTCACATCAACACGACCGCTCTAGAAAATTTACAAGCAGTACACCGGCAGATATCTTGTTACCATCACCAAAACAACAAGCACGCATTGCCACCCACTTCACTTCCCATCGCAGGCCCCAGGGAAACAGTTAGAAGATATTGCTCAACAGTTCCTGGAAGGATAGGATGAAATGACTTGCACATACTTCTATTGCATATACAGTGTTTCAGTGAATTGCTGGAGTGCAATGACCTCCACAATTATTCTTATTGAATTAAAAGTTAGGAAGGAATGAAACCAACAACTTGCCCTGTAATTTGATACGCACGCACACACTAAACACAGACGTAAAACCTGCAATATGTAACCACACTGCATGGAGTGAGTGACTCCAGTTTCTAGTGGCTGGAGAACAACAACGCCATCTCTCTGGTCAGTTATGTAACATTCCATTCTTTGGCTGAAAGATTTTTAGTATCAGACAGACATTCCCAGAGCTATAGTGAAGCTAATTTAACAGCACAGGTATAGCTGAAATAGTTATCAGACACGACATATATAATGTATTTTCGAGTTTGAGTTCAATAGGTAAGTTACACGAGCACACCTGATGCTATTACTAGCTGACCGGTATAGTGTGATGTATAGTACATCTGTATCTCAAGGCAATAATAGGCTTTAATGTGTTTTTATTGAGGGTGTTCAGGACTCCACCTGAACCAGCAAGCGCCAGCAAGCTCTTTCCCACATGCAGGAAAGAGGCAGCATCATTCATCATTAAGCACTTGGCCACTCAATATTTCATTATCATCTAGCTAACACACAAACTTACCATTCATTAAACTTAATCATATTCATACACGCAACAGCGGGTTCTTGTTCACGACTCAACTATGTACTTATATTCTGTCCAAATATTGTTCCTTTGTGTTGTAAGAGTTTAACTTACACTGTTGTCAAGGGTAAGAGTGAGCGTTTTCGGGGCTTGTACAAGGCCACAACTGTCGGGCAGTGGCTGCGCCGTTGCTCCATAAGCAATTATAACTCCTGGTCCTTCAGCCGTGGCATAACTCTTGCCACACCCTAAGCATCAAAGGTCACCTTCAAATCACCGCCAACTTGGGAATTTACGCCTCCCGAACGGAGGGGGATTAGAAATGTACCTCAATCCCCTTGAGCATCAAGCACTATTCCTAACACATCTTATACTCTACCAGCAGACATCGCTAGCTGACCTTACCGTTGTCCATGACATGCTTGATCCACCAGGGTGCTGCTCCAAACGCTCGATTCCAGGTAGACCCCAGCGTGTGCGTGCACACCAACACAGTCCACTCCAGGCAAGCAACAAATATCCCCCACTGCAGACACAAGGACGAGTAGAAGCAAGGAAGGAGAGGGAGGTGGGGATCAGGGAAGGGGAGAGAGGTGGGGAGAGAGGTGGGGATCAGGGAAGGAGAGGGAGGTGGGGATCAGGGAAGGGGAGGAATTCAGTGAATATTGGTATGGAGGCTCTCACAACACTGTGCAGTGAGTGTGGTAACCATGGCATTGAAAACCCCATTACCATATGTAATTTAAGAAATCCTGTTTGCAGCAGCTAGGAGCTACTGGTTATTCAGATGGCCAGAATGGCTTGAAAAGATACTACAGAAGCTACCCCTGTTCAAGAAAGTTGAGATAAGAAAGTTATTCTATATTTGTTAGCTAAAATTAATGGCGAATGGCTGCATACAGTATGTTGGATATGTTACTGGTGAATGGCTGCATACAGTATGTTGGATATGTTACTGGTGAATGGCTGCATACAGTATGTTGGATAAGTTACTGGTGAATGGCTGCATACAATGTGTTGGACATGTTAACGAGTATTATGAGTAACACAGCATTGCTTTGTAATATGTCAACCTCACAATTATGTAGGTTTGGGACATCACACTTGGGCATTATGTGACACTTTACTTCATTAGAACACTATTGGAGCACTTTACAAATAAATAATAAAGTATGTGTATACAGTAAAGATGACCAAGTGGAAATAATAATAATAATAATAATAGTAGTAATAATAATAATAAATAATAATAATAAAATTAAAAAATAATAAAAATAATGACAACAACAATGATGGTGATGATGTTGATATGAATAATATAACGACAACAGCAATAATAATAAATTATAATAATAACAATTATCATAAGTCATTCTCTGCATGTCTTACACCAGCCATTCCACACGTACACGTACCCATATGTCTAATTCATAATTATATACACACTTTGCCACTCCTACCAATCCTCACAGAACATTCAACAGTGCCACTCCCACCAATCTTCACGGAACATTCAACAGTGCCACTCCCATCAATCTTCACAGAGCATTCAACAGTGCCACTCCCACCAATCTTCACAGAGCATTCAACAGTGCTAACATAGCGATCCACACATTCTCTAAATACCTTTAGGATACTTGTTAGCTAAGGCAACACAAAACATTAACTTGACAAGAGTACATTACACGTGAATGAATACCATCCAGACTGACATATGTAGTGTGCATACTTGTGTGATGGGGGATGGAGAGGAGGAGGGGCAAGGGGAGGGGCAGGGAGGGACAACAGCACCGAGTGTCTCTTCATGGAACAGTAAATTAAAAAAAACTGATTGTATACTATGCTACAATGCATAGCAGCATTTCTCAATAGCAACCACTTTTAAAACCTGATGTTTCAACTTCATACCAAAATACTGTCAAGTTTAAAAAATATATATTTATAAGTATCTTGGTTCTAATTAATACCACTCAATTTTTTCCCCTGATTTAATTCTTCATACACACACAAACACAAGCGACTCATATACACATTCACAACCAATCTGTTCCAAGCTTTACCTCCATTAAAGGCATAAACAGACCAAAAGGTCTCTTGGAGTCAAGATGATCTTCTGGAGTAAGTAAAGCCAGAGAAAGGCCAGTCTCTGTGACAGAAACTTCAGACCACAACCTTTACTCAGTGATTTATAAAGGCACCCATACTATGCAGTTTACAACCCGTTAACACCTTATAAGGAGCAAGTTAATGAAGTAGATTCTCAGCTAATTAATTAATTAATGTGATACTTGCTGCTTTGCACACGCTGCACTCCTTATATGGAACTAAAGCCTCTTGAACAGACCAGCAGACAAATACATGAGTGCTACTAGCTTATGTGTGAATACAAGTGCTTTTGTCATTGTGGGGATCACTGCTGATCTCAGTGTTTATAACATTAATCACCTTATAAGTATAAAATGTTAACACATACAAACTATTCAATCATTATTACAGCCATAGACGGTTCATTGAAAAATAATCCAACCCTCGAGCTCAAGCCAGACCACCCTTTACCGAATTTTACGGGAGAAACAGCCTCATGTGTTCAGTATGGCGCTTTTGAAGGTACCAAAGCTCCTTTACATAATTAGCTCTGTGTGTGTGTGCGCGCGCACGTGTGTGTGTGTGTGTGTTTCACTAAATCAGGTGACATGACTGTTCGTGCGGGCGTAACTCCGCACTACTGACGGTGGGTATGGTAAGGTGATGGTAACTCAAAGGACCAGATGCCAGGTGCGGCAGTCAGTTGAAAGATTGGCAGAAGCTCGCGCGGCAACAGCTTTAGATACAGTTTGGAATATAATTTAGGGAAAGGGATGATTACATTAAGTAGAGGTGAGGTGACACAAAACTGAGTTGGGTAAGAAAGGGAGGAGTTTGAAAACAGAACAAAGATAATGTGGTAAGGGTCTGTACTTAGGTAAGGGGAACAAATGGTAGGTAACATGAGAAGAGCTATTAGACAAGTTAATTACTAGTGGAGTTCAAAGTTTAGTTTTCGATCTTCTTGCCTTGATCCTGGCACTCTTGCGGCGAGGGTGTATCTCACGCTGCAGAGCTGGGGTTGATGGATCACTATTGGATGGCAATAGTGGTTGCTGTGCTATAGTCTGGTCTGACCCAGACAATGACCACTTAACAAGACATTAACAGGGTGTTAAGGTGCTCCAGTGACTGCTCATCCTTCTGTATCTGTAATGTGATACACTTCATCTATTCAAATCAAATTATGGCCTGTAAGTGGCGCTTGGATTACAGGTGACACACCCCATAATCAAGCTAGCTAATAATATTTTATTTTAACAGTAATCAATCAAGTTGTCATTCCTATAGGCCGAACTCTTTAAACGTTCATAATCAATCAGTTTGGGGGCATAAGAGACAGTGTAGCAAGGTATACTTCAGAGAATTGAAGAGGACCAAGTCGTCCAAGCACCAGAGTTATGACAAATGGTAGATTCAAATTTGCTAAAAAAATTGCAAATTGCGAATACTTAGAAAGAAAAATGTAAACAATGTATGAAATATTCAGTCATTCTCAGCTGAATTATATAATTGCAGTTTTCTTTGTTACAGCAGCCTATATGTATGTATATATTATATTATATTATATATACATGAATACAAAATAAAACATAACCTGGAATTTGCACAAGTCCAAAAAAAACAGCAGCAACAATGGGAAGCCTTCCTGAAGTTTGTGTAGACATGTGTGCATTCCTGGATGGCAAGTGGGTGTGGTCACTAGGCAAACATACTGCACACTTGAAAAGGAACTTGACGTAGGTATTTGGATCCAGACAAAACTTTTGCTCAAACTTGGGTAATGGAGAACTTCCAGTACGGAAGTTGACTCGGGAGGGCTTTTGCATCCAAGGCAACAGTTCAGGATGAGTGGGCGGGTAGTGAAGCAATTATGACTGGCCAGACAGGGAGGTGTTTGTGGAGGATGGCGGCTAGCTCCGAAGTTACAGTCATCATCTCTATGATGCAGTGGCAGGTCTCACAACCTTCAAGTGCATCATGGTCCTCCACCCACTCATGTGGATTAGAAAAAAAATTTTTAAAGGTGTGGAGATGAATATGATTATTATTATGGTATTGAACATCATCAAATAAAACATACACCAGTATTAATACCATTAAACTTAAACTGTGGCCAACCACGTTAAAATGTCAGGAAGAGATAATTTTATAATTTAGTTGTAAAATACAAAGAAATATACACCAGTTCTAATCAAACTACAAATGTCAGTTAATTGGTTGGGTAGGGCAAATGGGTGGGAGGGGAAGGGGTGGGGTTACATACAGTGCAGCCTGATAGATTCAATCTACTTCACCACCTGCGAATAGTATGTCCCATTAAATGCCCCCTCCCATCTCTACACCCCCACAATCACTGTCAAGTGACATTGTAAAGTAGCTATAGTTCTCACTTTACTTCTAATTACCAAACAATAAGTTCAATCGATGGATTAAACCAAATGATGACTGAGCTAAACATAAAAATCAGCTGATAATGAAAATGGCAGGTGAAACACGATGACGTAAGAGTGTGCGAATTAGAATATTCCTGTATGCTACAACATCAATTAGTGGCCATATGTGACAGTCTATGAGAAAAGGGGGCACTTCACTCAAACCAAAAAAATTGAGTTTTTTATGCTAATAAAAAGCTACAATTTATCTCAACTTAGTGCTAAAATACTGGAGGGTAAAACCTTCGAGGCGCAGAGAAACTGGGCTGTATTCAGCAAAGCAATTGAACTAGAAATCGAGAAAACATAAATTGAATTTCCACTTCCGGTATAATTAATGTTTCCGTATACTTAACGGCGTACTCCGCGTACGCAATTAAATTGTACAGCCGCTTTTTAACGGCGACTAACAAAGTTTTGCGTAGAGTTCTTTTTAGCTTTCAGAGCGTCTCACAGCCTGTCTTGTCGGAATCCTTGGCTACTCTACTCCATGTAGTGGTGTAAGCTGTAGAGTGCATGCACTATTATCAAAACTATGCCGTTTTTGTTTTAAGCTGCTTGTTTGAAACTCCGCCCATTCCCTGTTTATTGTACTTCGAGAATGAGAGAGAATAAAAAGTAGCTTGTCTTTCCACGGCACGCTTGGGGTCTTTTAAGTTGTTTCAGCATTTGAAATTTGGCGTAGACTTAGAGTAAGGGTCACTAAGACTAATTCTGCAAAAACAAAAATAGGAGAAAGAAAGAATTTTTCCTATGACTTACTTCTGGAGCCTAGTATTTTTTTTTTTTTTGGGTATTAGTCCATCAAAGTCATAGCAACCGGCCACCAGGAACTTCAGAAGCTGCCACATCAAGCAATGATATCCCAACATTGACAGAATTCATCAACATGCCATATCACGTTAAACTGACGTGGAATGCTCGGAGTGGGTGTTCAGGAGTTGTAAATCCCTGAGCTAGAATGTGGAGAGTCGCTGTGGAGTTGTGGCTCAGAGTGAGAGCCACACGGAAGGGGGCCAGGATGTCAAGGTCTGATGGCAGCAGGAAAACTATTTTTCGCGTAACCCTGTGGTGGATTTACAACTAGATAGCCCCGAAAAGCCTGCACTCCCCCACTTTACGACAGCAAGGGTTCAGATTACTTGGCAACATTTTATCATTAGAGCATGCGTACATATATACACAGTGACATCGTAGAATTGTGGATGGTAAGACATGAATATTATTAACCATGGTGAAATAGGTAAGGGTGGTTAGTTCAAATGTTACTATTCCCCCCTCCCCCTACTACATACACCCACAGTGCATGCACACGTCTGCATATGTAGACCACAATAATGCAGAGAGCAAACATGTCTATTACATGACCAGCCAATTAGCACCACGTAGCAAAACTTTTTTCCCACTTTACTGCCACCCACCAGCCTGGTCCTCTTTACCTGATAACAACCTAGGCACTGCTCTACCACCACAAACGCCAGTGGCTTGTACACACACATACACACAAACGACACACAACAAATGGACATACTTGCCACAAACCTGTTGGCATTCAAGCCATCACGACGCCGGAAGTGACAGCACGTTGGCAAGAAGCTGGTAAAGAGGAGTCTGCTGAAGTGCAGTTCCGATAATGCTAGTCTGATAAGAGACGAATAAACTTAACTTCTATTCTACTGGTTACGCGAGGGAAACATTGGAACCTTGCGTTACATCCGACTACTTGCTCTGTGGTTGCTTTGACGGGGAGGGGATCAAAAACAGGTGGATTGCTGTTGCTTTTTGTACAATGCAAAGTGTGTGGTGAGTTTGATCTATCAAACTGGTAAAAAAATTATGGACTAGCAAAGAAATGAAATTTAAAAAATTGCCCGAGAAGGAAGACAAATCTGGAGGGGGAGTAGTTAAAGAAGGAAGAAGGGAATAAGATGGAGGAGAGAGTAAGGGGGCAGTAGGGGAAAGACAGAAAGAACCTCACATCTTTGTTTCCTTCATTCCCACAACGTGGACTGTGTAAAACCACTGGCAGTTACCAGTGCACCATGAGATGCCCACTTGAAGGCATCGGCAACTGCTCCATCTTGTTGGCACACTTGCGATTATAAGCAGACTCCACTTTGTGGGTCCGCAAGCAAAGAAAATAGACATTAGCAGAAAGGGGAAACTAAACGGATTAGATAGTAAAATTCAAGGCAGGAAAATATTAATTAGAGAAAGTTGATGCAAAAATATATCTGTTAATTTTACGGAATTCTTAACTTTATCAAAGCATTCTGATCTACCATGCCTCAT
>WLWD01001531.1_pt1 | contig 59184 bp, 41 predicted proteins | sample 6712731 | NCBI WGS metagenome assembly WLWD01 (sample SAMN12718690, study PRJNA576275) | sponge metagenome | isolation source: marine sponge | host: Mycale hentscheli | place: New Zealand: South Island, Marlborough, Capsize Point | collected 2014-11-01 | reverse complement strand
CTTTCAGAACAAATTGGGTCATTATATTTAGCATGTGGGTATTGAGGGGTTCATTTAGGGGGGCCAGGGGGTGTTCGCCCCCCCCCCCCCTCTTGAAATATTTTAAATTTTCGTAAGCAAAAAGCAAAGTTAAAATTTGAATGATGAAGATGGAGTGCTTCAATTAGAGAAAATACCCACCACATAATTGTCAGTTCACAGTCACACATACCTTAATGAAATTCTGTGAGATAGCTACTCCATGCTGAATATTTTCATTATTATTCCTTTAATCTATTAAAGTTAGCTCATTACTAATAAGCTTCCATGATGATTACCAACTCTACAATCAAGCGAGTTTGTGAAGTTAAAACTACCTGTAAATGCATTTATAAACCAGATCAAACAAAGTATATGTGAGATGATATATGGCTTACAATTAGATTGTGCAATAGTGTTTTTAGTTCACTGGCATAATGAAGCACCATAAGTGCGAACCCTCAGCGCCACTATACACTAGCAAGCTATTTACAAAATCATCTTAGGACCAAAAGAATGATTTATTGGCTATTCTAATTAGGTATCACTATAGCTTGAACAACAGAAATGGTATATGTAAAAGCTGTCTTCATAAGCGAAGAAGCTAACAGGCCAGAGACATTTACCAGTATCCATTTTCAATGTGAACTCCAATTCCAGCACTCGTTAACTTTAAAGTACTAAGCCAAACCACGATGGACAGCAAGAAATTTGACGTGATGATAGGGGAAAAACTAGTACTGATGCAGAGTTGACAGCTTCGTTTTTCTCAGCCCAAAATTTCAAAAAGTGGCACCGTAAAAGGTCTTAAATGGTTGTTCTGAGTTTGCTCATACCTAAATTAACAGTTAAGTGTCAGTAATTGAGCATGACAGACAAACAGACAGAACAATTACTATAATCCTTTTGCACACACGTGGTGAGGGCTAATAATGAAAGTTCAGTGAGATATAGTAGTAACACCATACTGAATGTTGTTCATTCATACTCTTTAAAATATTGTACTAGCTGTTTGGGCGAGCTATTGGGGGAAGACGGAAGTTGTTTAATAATCAAGTGAGTAAGTCACGAGGTTAAATTCTTGTGATAGTGATAAAATAATACAAGATGAATGCATGATTTGTGATAGTATTGAAGGAGATGTGGGACACGCTCCCCCTCTCTCTCTCCCCTCCCTACAACAACATGATAAATCAATCCCACTAATTCCATCCCCAAGCACAAAGCAGATTATTAAGGATATAGTCTGTGAGAATGTGTGAGACACTGAAATCCACACTTACTGTAAATAGTGTGTGGACATTTGCTCTTTGCATTCCTCAAGAGGGGGGAGGGGCGGGTCCTCAAGTTTGGAGGGGGTTAATGCTAATATGAGCTGCTTTGTCCACTGTTAAACTTCAGAGGTATATGGGGATTTTTTCAGAAACATTTAAACTTTTGAACACATTCCTCTTCCTTACTTGATCAGGGAAGCGATACAATTCCTGAACCCTGGACAGATTCCTGTAATTGCCTTGGATGCACCACTCTATGCCTTGGCAAAATATGTGCAATGGAATTGGCCTCATACACATGGTGAAACAAAGTATGTAGTCATGTTTGGAGGCCTCCATGCTGAAATGGCAATATGGAACACATTTGGAGATTACTTGGAGTTATCTGGCTGGACTACCTGCCACCAATATCACTACTTTTGAGGAGTATGCTACTGATGTCTTCATTCCACATATCAAAAAGCAGTTAGCTACATCTAACCGTGTTGATGTGGTGTGGGACACGTACAAGAGTAGCAGCATCAAGGAGTCAACAAGGGAGAAGCGAGGTAAAGGTATACGAAGGAAGGTGGCAGGCAAAAACAAAATACCAAGCAACTGGCCTGATTTCTTACGTGACTCTGTCAACAAGCAAGAGCTGTTCACATTCCTCTCCAGCAAAATTGAGCTGATGGAATGTTAAGAAGGCAAGCAGATTTTCACCACTGCAGGTACAACAGTGATTGCCAGAGGAACACACCATCGTATGGAATCATGTGACCACGAAGAAGCAGATACCAGGATGCTTCTTCACCTTCAAGACGCTCTTGCTAAGGGCTCTACGACATGCTTGGTTCGCACAGTGGATACTGATGTCATTGTCATCATCATTGGTAAATTCCATGCTTTGCTTGCTAACTACCCAGCTGCAGACATATGGATTGCTTTTGGCACCGGTAAGCACTTCAAATATATTCACATCAATAACCTGTAGAACTACCATTGCATCCCAACATGAAAACAGAAATACTCGTGTACGGTCAACCTCTAATGAGTCAGGTTGTAAAAACTGGGCTCTCGGTTGTTGTCTGAGACTTCCATTCATAGTAATCAGACAGGGATTGTTTACTGAATTTGGTTCCCCATTTTGGATTCCCACTAACTAGCATTGGGCGAGCAAAGTTAGACCCTCACTAATGAGTATCAATTGAGATTTTGGTATATATGGCAAAGTTCTAAGATGTCAATGCGTATCCATTCCCGGAGTCTACTTTATAACATTAACAATAGCGTAGGTGCAAGAAATTTGGAGAAAAGACTTTTAAATAATGCCAGGAAAAAACATGGTGAAGAGCTGCGGAGGCAGAAGAGGAGAGAAGTTGCAGTGAGGTCATACAAACTTAGCAGAGTTCATTTTCTATTCTACATGTGGCTGTAGTAAGTTATCTTGGTTAATATGCCGTTTGTCACAGGTATAAATCTTACATACCAGATTTGTTCTAGCTTGAAATTCCATTGTGCAATAGTCAAGAATACAACATAATGCTTTATCCACTGGAGGTCTGGTACAATAAAACATTTTCAAACTGGCGTACTTCAGAAAGGTGGTTTGCTTAATCCATTGGTTTACCAATGCTTACCCGTATTATCCTAAGAATCTTGATTCTTACCCCTTGAGAATCCTTTGTCCAATAGTCAAGTCATGAAGAGAATACAATGCAAGTCTTATGCTGGTATATCCAGTGAACAAGTATGTATGTGTGTAAAAGTGTTGTGTGTTGCAAGAATATAGCACAAATTACTAACAAATGAATATTATAATTGGCTGGCATTCCAATTTAAGTTTCAGTCGGACCAGCTCTCTCATCGTTGTGCAGAAGCACATCATTAGTACTACACTAGCTGTGGTTTGATAAGTACGGATACGTATGTATGTGTAACAATGAGGAGTTAGAAATGATAACACAGTAACAAGGTGATATGTGAAAGTGATATGATACACACGTACAAATACAGAAGAATTGTGGAGGCTAGCTAGGTATAAATGTGGAATGTGAAATGACTAGCTAGTATTGACAAGTGGAATATTTAGCTTTGGCTTTGGTCTTCAACACACACACAATATATTATATATTTACAGAAAGCATTGGCTATGCTGTCACAATTGAAACAATACAAATTTTGAGGTGTGTATGGAAAAGCTTAAGACAAACACACGTGCACACACACAGAGAGCCATTTATGCAAAGACACACATACAATGCCAACAGATGAAAATATATTGTAGGATGTTATACAATCATTTTATTTATTTATTAATTTATTTATTTATGTATTAATGTTTTACTTTTTTAGGAGTGTTTCAAATTTCCCGGTAAAGGTTTGGGAGAGATGAAACTTAATGAAGAAGAAGTAGACTGTGAGCTTGAAAGAAGAAGGTATATTGTCAACCATTTATGTATATATCATAATATGTGACCGTCTACGGGAAAACCGGGCACAACGCGGCGTGCGTAATATCGAGAAAAGATCGATCGATTTCTTAAAAATGTATTGTTTCAAGCCGACGGAAGGGAACGGTTAGGTCTATTATAGCGGGAACGACTTAAGCTAAGACAATAAAACTTGGAGAGCTCAATATCTGGACGCCGACAACTCCGTAAGTGCAAAAAAATTTTTTCGAAGGGTGCCGCGTTGTGCCTGGTTTTTCTATAGACGGTCACATATTATAGTAGATAAGATATGTATTGTTTTATAAAAGTGTTACAGTAGGTCTCATGAACGGTTCTGAATTTCATTTTGTGGAAGAACTGTAAATGAGTGCAGTCAGCCATTTATTCACTGTATTTATTAAACTTTGTGTGCATGCATGACAGGGTTCTAGTTGTTGTCCTGTCAGTTTGTGTGTCTGTATGTCTGTCACGCTGTGATTTTAGAGATACTGACAATTTACCATTGATTTAGGTAGGAACTTACTCAGAACAAAGATTGAAGACCTTTTATTGTGTTACTTTTAAATTTGGGCTGATTTTTAGAGAAAACGCAAAGCTATCAGCTCTGCGTGTACTCTTTTCATCAAGTTATAATCACGTGAGCTAATAATTAACCCACAGCACACATGCGCGAGAACTCTATTTGTCTGTCAGTCGGTCATTCTGTCACACGGATCTCGAAGATGGCAACCTCCCAAAGAATGAAACAAGCATCAAAATGTTGCACTAGACATTTTAAGTCCCATTAATGTGCCAGAATTTTTCATTTGGACTTATTTTTTTCTGAAAAATATGTAGTTTAAACGTACTTAACGGAAATGTAGCCCACGCATCACATGCGCCCAGGTAAAGGTCGGCAGAGGACCTGCGAGTACTGCAACCATGCGCTTAGCGGTCACACATGGAGCAATGGCACCCAGACACAAGTATATTAGTCCCGATAGCTAGCAGCTACTGATAGCCACTGTTCTCAGTCCCACCACCTCCCCATTTCAAACCACCTAATTAAGGATAGCCAGAAATACTCCATCCATTTCTTTGGATGTGATTTGAGCTGGGGGGACTCTGGCGATGCAGGGCAATTAACGCTAATTGCCACTGACCTGCCGAGTCTCTCACCCCCAAAGCCACACAGGGAGGGGGGGGGGGGGTCCAAGGTCATACCACTGCCTCACGCAAGGAGCATGCGCACACATGACCACAGGCTCACATCAGCTCAGACTGCCAATCTGTAGTTTAGGAGGATGACAGCAGGTAACCATACCAATAAGGCGAATTGTGGTTAACTATTTATTTATAGGCTGTACGATCGTAAGTGATTATTGGTAATGCCCCCTGTAGTAGTCACGCCATACTCATGTGGACGAATATACTCTTTGCTGCCCATGATAGTTTTTGCATTACATTTTTCTCAGCGGTTTGCCTGAGTGTTTGGAGTTTCCCATTGACACTACTGGTGAGGTGAGTGTCGCTGATAAGTTACTCTCATGGAGAAAGCAGTCATTGCACGAGTTGCTCGACTTACTCAAGCTTTATATCGACATACGTGAACATACATTATTGGCATATTGGCATATTGATACTACTCCAAATAAATTTACTTTTGGTCTTTGTAATAGCTAGCTAGTGTATAGTAATGCTAAGGTTCACACCCTTAGTGCTCCATTTCCTTAATATCCAGTAGATTTGCTTTTTGCTGAAAAGTTAACCGAGTACTTGAATTGAAGTTTTCTTGTTGAAATTATCAGAGTGTGTCCCTTACCTGTTTAGAATATCTTAAAATACAGCATTTACATCTATGTACCTTTTTCATTGCACAGCTTTATTGATACCTCATTGGTCTGAATAATGATTATAACTAGTATAGTAGCGCTGAGGTAGCGCTGAGGGTTCGCACCTTTGGTGCTTCAGTTACTATTACATTCCGTACAATTCAAACTGCATTATCACTACATTAACATTATAAAGTGTTATTAAAAATAGTCGAGCTCTATCCAGAAACGCTTCCCATGACTCTCTAATTATAACATCAGTTCTCACTCTCTCTTTTCTATATAATGTAAATTTATACTTAATTATACTTTAGACTTTTTTCTGAATGACGAAGGTTAAACTCTCGGAAGCATTTTTAAATATAATTGTTAGTGTATGATCACTGTTTAATGTATTATATGATCAAAAGATGCTACTAGATAACCTTAAGTTAAAGCGACCTCTGAAGCTCTGGCTGTCTATGCTACATGCAAGTCACCAAGCAATGTTACCAGTTTTTTTTTTTTATATGGTCACCACTAAAAGTTCCACCTTAGACCCCCTTTCATGGCAGCATGAAGTTGAAGCATTGTGATAAGAATTCAGTTTTCAATGTGGTTTCAATACTTACTATGCAGCACACTGTTTCATTGAATGACTCTCAATGTCTATTTAGTTACTAATGATCAAATTATCTGAGTGAGGTTATACAGTAGGAGACAAAATAAAGTTCCGGATTCCGTTCCGGAGTATGACCGTAAAACCGTAGTCTTTTAGTAGTTTTTACCGTGGCGTTCTGTACCGTTATGACTAAATGGCCAACATCATATTTAAGCTTTTCTGTCGATTCACTGATATTTTCTAGCTAGAAACTCTTCCATAGTTATATCAGCAAGCTAAGGCCTTGTGTCACCCGTTAAATGCTACGGAGATAGTGCAAAAAAGCTCCTACAAATTTAACTTGCTTCAATAAAAGCTGCTGACTGAAGTTTCAACGGGCAGAGAGCTATAACCAGGTCCGCACTTCGTAGGTCTTCAGTTGGCTACTGATGGATGTTCAGTAGTAAAATCGAGAAAACATCGAAACTGTGCAGTGGTCGAGCTAACTGTTTTCTGCGAGACAACTTCGAATAGGACATTTGTACCAGAAAAGCTCCGCCTCAGGAGCCTGTAAACAAAAAAATCAGAACATTTTATTGGATAAACGATTTTTATATTTCTTTGAGTGAGGCATGCATTGAAAAGGTAACGCCGGTCAAACGGAACGGCCGTTTTTTTACCAAACGGCGTACCTTCCCCCCCCCCCCCGTTTTTTAATTGTTCAACAGCCATTCTACAGAACAGAATTTGGAACTTTATTTGTCTCCTACTGAGCACATGAAGTATTTACCAATTGGTGTAACTGATGTCTTTGTTGTTGTTTTAATTGTTGTTGTTGTTGTTGTTATCTAATGATTGAAGCCATGCTAATACCAATTCATAATGTGGTTCTGTCGTGTGTGAGTGTGTTTAGTTGGGACTGTGTAGATGCGTTTTAGGATTGATGGTATTATAAATTCCTAATAATGCCCATCTTATAGTGCAGTTAAGATCATTGGCCATAACTCCACATGATATAGTGATCACAAAGATAGTTCTGAATCAGTACCAATTTTTTTAATACTAAAAACTTCGTAGTGATCAATAATGGACACAACATATACATGTTGATAAAATCATTATTGGTCGTAGATAAACTTATGGCTGTGGCTATTGTGGGTGCTTTTGTGAACGTCTCGTCTGTACACTACACCAGTTGATAATAAAATTTTCCATGATGTCTGGAAATTATGCCGGTCGATAGGACCGGGATGGTTGATATAATGTACTGGTTATAGGCGGCTTAATCTATATGACACTTTTTTATTTTTCTTGCTTTTTTTTTTTTGTTGTTGTTGCTGTTAGTTAGTTGTGTGTGTAGTGTACATTGTCATCACTTCCAGTTTAATAATGTTGCATGTCTGTCATTACAAAAAACTCACAACATTTATTTTTTTTTAACAAATGACATGTAGTTGTATTTAAACTGCTCATTTTATTGTTTTTGCTAATTTTTGTGCGCTCAGTTTTCCTCAACTCGTGGTGATCAGACCCGTAGCTATGATTTGTCAGAATTGAAGTTGTGTGTGAGATGATTGTGATGGTAGAGTTTCTTTGTTTGTGGATTGACACTTCTTTTTAAAGTTATCTCATGTTATTTGCCTCATGCAGGTGTTATTTACACAGAAAAAAACATTTTTAATTTTTTATTGTGTTAGTGTTTACCAGGTTCATTTTTAATGGGTATTGTTTGCAGCCACTTTTATATATATAATATATATATTATATGTATTTTTTTTTTTATTGTCCCTCAGAAACCTATTGGCAGAAGGTGAGAGGTAAGTGGAGCTTTGATGAGGACTGCAGCTATGACAGAAACCAGAGTAGCTTGGGATGGTGACAGACAGCACGTCAAGCATTGCCCTGGATAGTGGATTCATTGAACTGTTCAGAACTTTATAGACGTGGGTTTTTTTTTAATTAATTTTTTTTCCACATATCCAGCTAAGAAATTTATTTAATAAACAGCATTACTGTCAAAGAATGCTACATAATTATGTCATTGTGAGTACACTTGGAATACATATAGTATAATTAGTATCTATGTATACACTGCATGCTGTGGTAAGACAACATCATGAGTACATAGGGTATACTCCAGCAACACATCTAGTACACATATAGTTTGGTATACACCTGGTGTAAAGAATATGCACAGTATACTCCAGTATTATGGTCTGTTACAACAGATATTCACTGGTGTAAACTAGACAGAGTCACTGGAGTATTCCATGTGTACAACAAAAGTATATGACTATACATACACTGGTGTATATCCAAGTATTTGCATGGTGTTGCTCGTTACATAGTTCACTGTTGGTGGTTCCACTGTTAATGCATATACCCAGTACAGCTATAATAATATGCATTAGTTTGTACAGTACACATACAATACTAAGTATAGCAACTACAGTGGCCAAAAAACTGCATTATGCAACAAATAAATTATGTGTGCAATCATCCCCTATGCCGTATGAGGACTTTCATGCAGCACCAGTGAAGCCTCTGATAGTGAACTATCTAAGTAAATCACCAGCTCTATTAGTGAACTTTCCGCTAGAAAACATGGCCTATCCCCCTTTAAAGCAGTCATCTTTTGTAACAACATATTATTACTGTATAAACAACTTCCGAAGGCAAACAACCCGTGACTTGTGAACTGATAGCCTGGCCCCAAATTATTCTCACTTCGAAGGTTCCACTATATTGATTTTATATGCACATGTCTGAGAACTCTAGGGATTTCATCTGACCCCAGCATCAGTTGGGCGATCACCTCCTACAAATACATGAACTGTGTGCGATCCTGTGCCCATGCATCACAGATCTTTGCCCCCACTAACTGGCCTTTATTAATATTATAATACTTGTGCTGTTTCTACAACATCATTCAATGTGTGCCAAAAATATAGATGACGACAATATACAACATGGTTTGTCCTGCATGAACAATCCCAAATCAGATATCCAGAAATTCCGCTCATCAATAGACACATCCTACTGTGATTCCCAGACATGAATTGGTTGCCACTGTCCTGGAGTGATCCCAGATACTGCCACTGTCTTGATGTGACATACTTCTCTAAAGATAACATTAAAAAACCAACTAAAATAGACCAAAATGTGTATAAATTTCACTTACTTGCAAGCGGATACAATCCACAACTTGAAGCCTCACACAAGCTACACAAACTTCATTGTAACAGCACTGCACACCATCTCAATAAAACTGTTGCTCTAGCTCAATAATCTAAATACAACACAACCATGTTGTAAACTCAACCATACCAAAAAACAACAACAAAAACAACAACAAAAAAACATCAACAACATGGCACCCTAAATACATCATCATGTTGGAAGTACAAATCATTTAAAACAGCCCCTCCCCCCCTCCCCCACCAAGAAACAAAAATAAATAAATAAATAAACAGACGAACAAACTTAAAGAATGTGGGTGGATCAATGTTTTAATATGCAAGCATTTGTTTGAGTGCTAAAGGTTTAGTTGCCAACCATAGGCAATTGCCAGATATCTTGAAGTACTAATTGTAATACAGTGTAATATTATCTGTCATTGCACCATCTCAGTATTGTAGTCAATGGAAAATTTAATTAATTTAATTCATAGGCATGTTGGTGGGTGTGGTCCGTCATCGGAATGTTGGGAACTATAATTAAGGAGGGAGGGGGGTAGGGGGTGGGGAAAGAGAGGGGTAAGTGTGGTAAGAGATTTTCAAAATTTGCACTGCCCTGACTTTATTTGCTAGTCAATTAGAATTTACCCTTTCAACCACACCACTCAACACTTCCTGGCCAGTGCTTTAGTAGTGAGTGGTGTGGTGAGGTTGTAGAGCAAACAACAGCGCACGCGTTCAGGTGAGGAACTAGGGGAGAGCGTTGCAATTCCCCACCCACCCAAACCTTACTTGATAACTAGGAGAGGGGGATGAGGTCCTTATTATTTATTTCTATTTGTTTATTATTATTATTCTAAGCTCCAGTAAACAGCTAGCCTGCTTATCGTGAAAACGTGGGTGCCAGAATTAAAGGGGCTTGTCCCGCCCATTAATTATGCCCCAGTCAGCCCAAGCTGATTAGGGGTTGGGGTTTCCGGCCCCGCCTGTGCCACACAACTCTGCTACTAGAGCTGCGGCGATGGATGGGGTGAGAGTTGATGGATGACAGGTAAGTAGGCATGCATAATTAATGGAATAAGATGGTTCATGGCCAGGGCATCGGGAACTGGCAGTGAACTTGGGAGTTACAGGGTCATGCTGCAGGATTAAATACCAAGTCCCCCCAACGAATAATAATAACAAGAAAAATAATAACAACAAAAGCAACAAAAATAGTAATAATAATAATAATAATAACAACAACAACAATAATAATTAATAAATAAATAAAATAATAATAAGTAGCAAGTACCCTACCACACAACGGCGCTTGATATAACATGTTTTACAAATTAGGAATGCATAAACTTTTATCTCTTATATTCTGCACCACTTGGTTTATTACATCACTTTCCCTCTCCTGCTCTTCCTTCTTGAGCTCTTTCTTCAAGAGTAATGGATTCCCTTCTTCTCCTTCGTCTGTACCTCTTCCTGATTCTCAGTCTCACTGTACTTCAATCCGTGATTGTGTACTTAGCCTTCCCTGTTGAATCCTCACTTGTTCTTAGCTACACCCAAGTTGTCATTTCCTTAACCCATTCACAGGCATAAGCGCACATGGCACTGATCATTCAGTCAGCACTTCTCTGATTAAAAAAAAAAATCGATTATCCAATGTAACATTCTAATTTTTTTTTTACATTGCTGTGACGTAGCACTACCTGTAATAAAAAACATTGGAAATGAAAGCATCAGTAGTTTATTTTTTAGAATACTTTTAAAAATTATGGTTGCCGTAACGCTTACCTTTGAACGTCAGTCAGCCCAATTTTTTTTGTATGGTACAAGGCTCTGAAGCTCAGAATTTAGTAACTAGAAAGTGAACAAGCTGTGAACTGTGTTTGAACTCTGTAGCAGCGTCATGACTGAGGTTAAGATCAAACCATCATAAAAGGCAAGTCCGAATTTTTAGCTTCAAAAATGTATGAATATTTTATTTTGTATTTCGTTTCTGTAAAGGCATTTCAGCAAGAATTGAATTTTTTAAGCACATCAACACCAGACCCTCTACTATTACACAAAAGAAGTAAAGTTGGAGTGAGCGAGTAAGATCGGCATGATGGAGGAACAAGCAAGCAAAGGACAAACATAGGCCAGATGACACAAACAGTAAACTATTACTTAATACTTCACACATGACTGAACATGAGGACAACATACATTCACACACACACACACACACACACTCATTACTTTCACATAAACACCCCCTTGGACTGAGCTACATTATATAATGGACTGACCCAGCTCAGTCCAGTTCAGTTGTGGTTTAGTCTGGAAGGCTCTCTCGATTTTGCCATCACTATCCTCATCAGAAATGTGGTTTCACTGCCGTCAATGCTTGGAATGCTATAGTAGATTTCTATTGCTGGTCACATAATTGACAATGAATATTGACAATGAATATCTGTTCGTGAGCAATTTAAAACGTACGTGGACGTTCATTATATCAGAGAAATGGACAGAGTGGGCGCTTTCATGACAGTGGGTGATTACCCTGTACACTGCGATAACAATAATAACAACAATAATTGGCAAGCCAGTGAGTTCAGCTGCCTTTAATTCTTGTGCCATCGTAAGAATCCTAATGAATTAAAGTTTGTGCCTATAAAAGCTGGCTATCCTTGGGGTAGACATGAGGACATGAAATTTAGTTCACCTTGTCGATCAACAGCACATAGTCGACTATGAGACCTATCATAAGACTGCACCACCATATTAGTGTCATTACACAGCAAGCACAGCTGGATCAAAAATTACCGCTTTAAAAGCATAGCACTATATGAGCTCCTGATAAAATATTACTATTACATGGAGAGTGCACTCTGACCTCAAGAGTATTGATAAATTTCAATTTCAGTGTGTGTGAAACACTTCACTTAGATTCAAGAAACTAGAGGTGAGAAACTAAAAATATACCCATTCATTCAATTCGTTTAAGCACATGAATTATTCATGAATAAACACCATTTTTGTTGTTGCTACTAACATCAGGTGATATGCGAAAGTGATAAAACGCATGTACAAATACGGGAAAATTTTGCATGCTAGATAAGTATAAATGTGGAATGATAGTGAAATGATAACTAAAAAATATTGACAAGTGGAAGGAGCTTTGGCTTTGGTCTTCAACACAACACAATACATTTACAAAGAGCTTTGGCTGTGCTGTCGCAATTGAAACAATACAAAAATTGAGGTGTGTATGGGAAACTTCACTCATATATACACATACACACACATGCATGCATGCCAAAGTGGTGTTTCAGTAAACAGCTGCTAGGGACAAAGCTGTTTGTATAATTGGTGAGTGAGCAAAGCAAGCGAGACACTATCAGGGGTAACGCAATTGAAAATCGAGGATATTTGTTTATATATGTTTGGATATACATATATATAAACAAACATCCCCGGTTTTCTATTGGAGTTACCCCTACTAGTGTCTAGCTCGCTTCGCTCACTCGCCAATTAGACTTATAATGTTCAGTTAACTGAAGTGTTTGGATAATGACATTCTATGTGTTACCAAATAGCATCTATTTTTTGGCAATTGAAGAATTAATTTCAGGTGCAAAGCCACACCTCAAAAACCACAAGCAAAACATTTTTAAGTCACTGACTTACTGGAGATCTACTTCTATTTGAGTTAGTGGCGGTGGAAGTTAATACACTATTTGTCATAGTTATAAGCCCTACACAACAGTATTTACTAGACAAACCTTGTAGGTAAGTCTTGCGTAGGTATGTTCAGTTTTGTGAAAGTATTGTGCGTTACAACTACTACTAAGAATATCACAAAGAAAATGTTTAAAGTGACTTGATTTTGTTTGCTTTTTTATTTTAATTCAAACAGTTGCGGGGAGTGGTTACTATGGCATTGAATGACTTTACCATATATACGCAATTAAAAAACTCGACAATATTTTAGTAGCTTGAGTGTTAGAAGTTAAAATCAATCATTTAACAATAGTGTAGTTTAGGTTCGCTCGCCATTTGTGCTCAAGCACACCACTAGTACATACTACTATATTATATGCTTGGACGTATGTATGTCATGTTTGTACTTTGACTCTCACGTTTTTTGTGTTCGCTCGTTACCTTGGTTAACATGCTGTTTGTCATCGCTGTTCGTACTTGAAAATCCATTGCCCAACAAGTCAAGCCACCGTGAGACTACAATGTAAATCTTGTGTTGGTATATCCAGTGAATGAGTGCATGTGAGAGTGTTGTGTGTTACATGTGCTGACTAGCTAAGAACAAACAATAAAAATAATATTTGCTGCTTTTTGTGTTTCTTTTGTTAGTAAGCAAAGCCTTTATACAGAGTTAGGATCTACACGGCGCAATAATTCTTAAAGTCCCAAAAATTGTGTATGGTCTCGTACGCTAATTTAAAAAAGTCAGCCATGTAGTTTGAATAAATTGTGCATGATGATTTTATATTTAAGATGAATTTTTCCCTTTCACCTTGTATGTCAATTTTTTTAACTGAAGCACATCACAAGTATAATGCCTTTCCCCCTAGGACTGTATATGAGTGGGTGTGTATGATTGTGTGCTTGCGTACTTGAGCTACAGCAGAAGGAAGGGCGTGTGTGTCAGTGAAACAACACCACCTCTTCATAACCGTACAAAAAACATTGTGTACTGGTTATAAATTATGTACAGATGAGCTTTAAACAAGCACAAGAAACAAAACAAAAACAAAACAATTGAAGCAGCAAAGGTGCGAACCCTCAGTGCTATTAAACATTACCTAGCTATTATAATAATATAATCTCAGACCAAAATGAACAAAACAATCTGTTAGCTATTTTAATGAGGCGTCAAAATGGACCGAGCAAAGAAAACAGTACATGGAAATGCTGTCTTTATAAGAGAAGCTAAACTAGCCAGAAACACTCACTGTTATAATTTTTCAACGTGAAACTTCACTTCTTTCAACTTCGTCGGTTAACTTCCCTGAGCATAAAGCAAACTACACTACGGGCTGCAAGAAATTATATGCTCACGTGATTATGACGTGACGCTACCCAGCTGGTACCAACGCGGAGCTGAAAGCTTCACATTTTATCAACAATTAGCCCCAAATTAAAAAAAGTAGCACAATAAAAGGTCCTAAGTTTTCTTTCTGAATAAGTTCATACCTAAATCAACGGTTCATTGTCAGTAATCTCCAAAATCAGAGCATGACAGACATTAATAGATAGGGCAACTACTACAACCCTCTCGTACATGTGCGCTGAGGGTACAAAGAAACAAACAAACAAACAAACAACAACCAACCAACATTGTCTGTCGAAAAAATTAGCAAATTAATTGTGGACTTATAAGATCTGCAACTACCTCTATGAGGTCATAAGACTTGCATTTGGTAATGATCATCAATACTATACTGTATCATGACAAGTTGCTTATGGCCTTAGTGGTTGTCATGGCTCCTATGACTTGTCCTAGTCTTATTCTATGAACTGCATGTGAAAAATGGCCATTTTTTCCCCCATCACTGCACATCTGAATACTGGAAGCCAATATATTTGGCCAACGGAAGAAAATTCTTGTTCCCTATTCTCACAACATCAGCTGAAAAATGCACAAATGCTTCATAGTGACATCATAAATTGGGGAAAGAACATACTTTTACTTCAGAAAAAGCATATGATGACTACGCTATCAGAGTGTCATACAGGATTCTGCGCTGGGGGTGGTGTACTTAGCCACACTCATTTTTTAAACCAACACTGCTTTGATGGGCATCCCTATATGAAGGTGTATATACCTTACACTGATCTGTGTTTTGTCACATAATTCAAGCTTACAGCTGTTGTAGCTACTTACTAAATCTGGGGGGAACTACGGCTTGGAGGGGGTGGGGGATTTCAGGGTGCCCCTACCACTTCGGCACAAAACCTGGTTATACAAGCTAATATGACACTGTGCTTCTGATGCTGTGATATTAGCACTTGTGTGCTTACAGAAACTGACCAATTTACTGACATTGCCTCAGAGATACATAATAAAAAGGGATAATCACATAGTAAACTGTTTAAATCATAATCAAGCAATTGGCAAATCTGAAAAAGTCCTTCAACAACAGCTCAATGAAGAATAAGCAAATAAGTAAAATGATTTGACTGAAGTTTATCAGAATTGCATGAACTAGAATGACAGGAATTCATACAGGATTTTTCACTGGGGGGAGAGAGAAGAGAGAGATTTGTAGAGTCACAAAAACCGTTTAGCCACACGCGAGGAACCATGTGGCCGAGGAACCATGTGGCTGAGGAACCATGTGGCTGAGGAACCATGTGGCTGAGGAACCATGTGGCCGAGGAACCATGTGGCTGAGGAACCAGTGGCTGAGGAGCCATGTGGCTGAGGAACCAGTGGCTGAGGAACCATGTGGCTGAGGAACCATGTGGCTGAGGAACTATGTGGCTGAGGAACCATGTAGCTGAGGAACCATGTGGTTGAGGAACCATGTGGCTGAGGAACCATGTGGCTGAGGAACCATGTAGCTGAGGAACCATGTGGCTGAGGAACCATGTGGCTGAGGAACCAGTGGCCGAGGAACCATGTGGTTGAGGAACCATGTGGCTGAGGAACCATGTGGCTGAGGAACCATGTGGCTGAGGAACCATGTAGCTGAGGAACCATGTGGTTGAGGAACCATGTGGCTGAGGAACCATGTGGCTGAGAAATCATGTAGCTGAGGAACCATGTGGCTGAGGAACCATGTGGCTGAGGAACCAGTGGCCGAGGAACCATGTGGCTGAGGAACCATGTAGCTGAGGAACCATGTGGCTGAGGAACCAGTGGCCGAGGAACCATGTGGCTGAGGAACCATGTGGCTGAGGAACCATGTGGCTGAAAAACCATGTGGATGAGGAACCATGTGGCTGAGGAACCATGTGCCTGAGGAACCAGTGGCTGAGGAACCATGTGGCTGAGGAACCATGTGGCTGAGGAACCAGTGGCTGAGGAACCATGTGGCTGAGGAACCATGTGGCTGAGGAACCATGTGGCTGAGGAACCATGTGGCTGAGGAACCATGTGGCTGAGGAACCATGTGGCTGAGGAACCATGTGGCTGAGGAACCATGTGGCTGAGGAACCATGTGGTTGAGGAACCATGTGGCTGAGGAACCATGTGGCTGAGGAACCATGTGGCTGAGGAACCATGTGGCTGAGGAACCATGTGGCTGAGGAACCATGTAGCCGAGGAACCATGTGGCTGAGGAACCATGTGGCTGAGGAACCAGTGGCTGAGAAACCATGTGGCAGATGCCCTATCCAGAAACAATGTAACAGGCTTCCGTTTGTGATGTCCACAGGCACAGGAGCAAGAATCAGCAGTGTCAGCAGAGCTACTGGACATGCTGCTACTCCAAGAACCAAACTGGACAAGGAGGGACTGGATGGAGCAGTGGACTTCTTCTGTGGCCAGGACTCCACATGGAGGACCTATGCAGCAGCAAAGAATCACTATACAAGATTCTGCACTGTACACATCACATCAACATACTACCAATCATAGAGCAGAACCCATGTCGTTATGTGGCCTTCCTAGCCAAAGAGGGCATGATGGCCACCTCAATCAAGTGTTATCTCTCAGCGGTGCACCACCTGCACATAGAGGAGGGGTGGGGCACCCCAAACATGGAGGGTATGCCAAAACTCGAGTTGGTGATCAGAGGGATAAAAAGAGCTCAGGGAAAGACAGGTCATGCTCGACCCAGGAAGCCAATGACTCCGAAGTTGCTGGAGAAACTGAGGACAATGTGGCAAGGAAAGGGCCAGGATGGCCGGATGCTGTGGGCAGTAGCATCCCTCCATTTCCTTGGATTCTTGAGGTCGGGAGAGATCACCATACCCGCTGACTCTGCCTACAACAGCTCTACTCATGACTCATTCACGGATGTAGCGGATGTAGAGCGGTGGACAATCTAGCGACTCCCACCATGCTAAAATTACACCTGAAAGCCTCAAAGACAGACTCGTTTAGGAAGGGGCGGATGTGATAGTCGGTAAAGTGGCCAGCCAGCTATGCCCAGTCAAGGCAGTATTAGACTACCTGGTAGTCCGAGGATCGGGTCAAGGCCCACTGTTCCAATTCAAGGATAAAAAGTCCCTCACTAGAGTGTGTTTTGTGTCACGGGTCAGAAAAGTGCTGCAGAGAGTGGGAGTGGACTGTAAGGTGCTCTGGAAATAGTTTTCGCAGCAGAGCAGCCACCATGGCAGCAAAAGCTGGAGTGGAAGACTCTGTTATCAAGATGCTGGGAAGATGAAAGAACAATGCATACCAGATGAAGCTTAATGGCAATAGTCATTAAGCGGGGTTAACGTGGGAGGAGGAAAGGCGGGGGGCTGGGACGACGAGAAAAAGCGCACACAGTATAATAGGTGCACGTGAGAAGATATAGGCACTCACAGGATAAGACGGGGCACACGTGAAGCGAGCACAGTCCAAGTGCGACAGCCAGTGCGAGCAGACGGAGCGTATCAGAGTTTCCCACCCACCCACCTCTCTACTTAGGGTAGCACTGGCTAACTGATCAATGGCAAGTAGCAGGATAGTAGACCTCCTCCTCTAGGGTAACCTAAATAAACAAATAAATAAATAAATAAATAAATAAATTTGCTAATAGCAGGAACCATAGTGTGAAGAAGAGCAGGAGGAGTCTGAATTAGCAAAAAACAACAACTACATGCAAATCAGTGGTAAGCAGTGTTAACAACTAACACCACTTAGCACCCAATCTGACCAACCCAAAAGGGAATGCTAAGTGGTGAGGAGTAATGAATTAACACCACTTAGCACCCTACAATACGAACACCACAACACTCGCCTAATATGCAGTAACAGTCAGCGGAGGAGCCTGGCTTTGTTGAAAGAATTTCAAATCTGTGTTCATGTCGTCACCCTGGCAACTCACATGTGTATGATGTGCCCAAAAAAAAAAAAAAGAGAGAGAGAGAGAGGATGAGGGTGATGAAGTGGAATAGTTGGGGGGAGGGGGGGGGGGAACACACAACAAAGTTTATAGATTGGGGAGTCTTTGGAGTCTGAATTTGCACAAACAAGAGAGCAAATCAGTGCTAAGCGGTGTTAACAACTAACACCACTTAGCACCCAATCTGACCAACCAAAGGGGAATGCCAAGTGGTGAGGAGTAATGAATTAACACCACTTAGCACCCTACCTAAGCAGCATCAACTGCCGCTCCAACAAACCATGTTAAACATACAAATGTGTAGAGTGAATGAAAACACACAAACAAGATACTCCAATTTTTGTACTAGAAGTATGGAATTTAATGTATCAATGATATTAAATACTACACATTAATAGACTTAAAAACAAACAAACAAAAAAACAGACCAACAGTGGAACTAGAATGCCAGAATATTATATATATATTTTTTTTATGTATTAGACCTAAATATCAGTTGGTTTTAGATTAGTCAGCTGCTTCATTGTGAGGGGGTGGTGTTAGTACCACAAACCCATTAGTGATACGACCAAATAAGGGCAGTACTGTCACTTGAGTTAGGTACACTATGAAACATAATCATAGGCATTGTTAGTTATGTATTTCTATATCCCTATCCCAAACTATTAAATCCTAGGCTGCAACCACCGTGACCTCCCTTATCTAATTCTAGACAATCCAAGTTTAACTTCACAACTTGGCTGCTCATTTCCACTTTTTCGTAAAGTTTCCTAGTGTACCACCTCAACCTCACTATAATACTTTCTGATACATCAATGAAGCCAGTTACATCAGCAACTGTGTCAGTAATAGCAGCCATACTGTCTACAACCACCATCCACACATCCACAGCAGCGACACATCCACAGCAGTGACACCATCCACAGCAGCAACACCATCCACAGCAGCGACACCATCCATAGCAGTGACACCATCCACAGCAGCAACACCATCCACAGCAGTGACACTATCTACCACAGCGACACCATCCACAGCAGTGACACTATCTACCACAGCGACACCATCCACAGCAGCAACACCATCCACAGCAGTGACACTATCTACCAAAGCGACACCATCCACAGCGACACCATTCACAGCAGTGACACTATCTACCACAGCGACACCTATATATAGAGTTTTTTACAGTCAAATCCACACAATTCATCCCATAATAAATCAGAATAGTTGAGAATGAAGAATTCCGTACTGATCAGGTTTAATTTTGTTTAGTGGCAAATTTATCACTCTAAATAATATACCAAGTTTATTTTAATCATTGAGAGTAGTTAGCTTAAAATTATGAACTAAATGTTGTACTTTTAGTGATCAGCCTCAACTGCATATGGCACACAACAGTATACAAATATATGGGGGGTGGGTGGGTGGGAGAGAGTAGAAAGTTGGGGAAAAGCTTCCTGCCCCTCCCACTTGATTGAACTCTTGACTTCCGTGAAGACTGCTTACCTGTAATACCAGTCCGGAAAAGGGAAAAAACTTTCATCCAACAATTCTAAGTTTAAGCTTTATAAAAAAAAATGCATAAAGCTAAATGGTAATAGTTTGATCTATCATAAAGTAGCTTCCTAATTTTTTTTAAATTTACTAAGTGAAAGGAAAATGGCATCTTCTAAGTTATTTCTCTAAACTCAAATGTAACTCACTGGAAGCCTCCAAAGACGGGTAATTCCGTTAAAACTCGAGCAAATTATCTTGTGCACTATGACTGTAATCCTCGCTGCAAGCTCCCTCTTCGAAATGCATTCCTAAACAGCAATCGTTAAGAATCAATACGTGGAAGAATTAATGAACGGTTTAACCGTTGCGGAAAGACGGGAGACGGCGGTTACAATTAAACGGAACGCCCATTTTACGTCTGAGCTACGGTGCGATGCTTACCGTTTTATTGGCTTTTTTTAAACGGTCGCGCAGTAGTACGCCCGTTCTACGGTGCAAAACCAGCACGTTATTTTGACTTCTACTGTACATTTCATTAATCAAGTAATGAAAAAACAAGCATTAAAAAAAAGGAAGAAAAAAAAAAGACCAAAAACAACAACAACAACAACAAAAAAAAAAACATGAATAAAACATAAATCAACAACTAAATTCAAGGGATTAATAAACTATCATGTATTGAGTTTAGGTCACTCACTAGATGAGAAAGGACTCTGTGGAGTAAGCAGACAACCCACCCACAATGAAGCAATGGAGACTTTAAAGAGAGCTGATCTGCATGTTAGGCCCTAGACATGGTATGGCTCCCTGGACTACAGCTCCATCCCTGTAAGACATATAAGCATGTAATGTTGGTAGCAGAGCCAATCACGGGCAAACGTCACAACACATCACACGATTAAATAAGGCAATTAATGACATGTGCAGTTATCTAATTAATGCCTATCTATATGTGGTACATAGTGGGTTGAGTGTAGCTAGCAGGGGAGGAGCAACGTTGGTCAGGCCACTCGACATCACTGTCTATGGTAAAGATCGTCAGTAAGAATAAATTAGTAGGAAATTGAATGTATTAATGCTATAACCATTAAATAACAAATAATAATGTTATGTTATATTTCAGGAAATAAATGAAGATGACTGGTTCATGAAAAAAAAGTTTCAAGAAGTAAATGTACCAAATATTTGCATTCTGTGTTCAGAATCACTAACAACTTCATTAGCCACACTGATCATGTCCAGATTATCAGTTATGTATATCTCTATGAACATGTAATATCATATCTCTATGAACATGTAATATCATATCTCTATGAACATGTAATATCATAAGATGATTCAATCTCTCTTGTCCCATTGTATTTCTTAAGTAATTTTTACTCTACGCAGTGCAGTAAATGAGTGCTCGGACGATGCATTGGTAGCAGGCATAATTAACACTAGTTTCATTACAGTACACACTTCACATAGTAAGGCGCGAGGAAGACGTGGCTCAATATCCGAAGGTTGTGAAACAGATATCAGCTTTTGCCAAAATAAGTGAAATGACTCATCATTTCTCACTGTTAACAAAGTGTTAACAACCAACCTCGCCATTTGCTGTCCTTCAGCTGCCGAACATGTCTTTTTTTGTAATGTTCGACTGAGATTGTCTGTATGACGTAAAACCATCTCACTCAACATTGCGCCAAACAAAAAATCAAAAGTACTCATTTGCGAACTCACTCCTCAAATTCTAGACTTTGTTTCAACATCTTTGACTACATCCACTGCTTCCCCAGGTATCCAATAACACTTTGTAATTCTTTAAGATACTGAGCATAGAGTCAGCCCGTACTGTCCAACGAGTAGGGCATAAGAGACAAATGGCTGGACTTTTACTACCTGTCATTAAATCATGGTCTGATTTCAACTCTTCAAAAATAGAATCACGTCTTGGTGACAATTTAATCAACTTTGTGATTTCCCTTGCAGTTTCCAATGAACCTTTCATGAATTTGGATTTTTTTTACAGAGTCATTTGCAGCAAGGTTGAGGGAATGGCTAACAATGGGTAAATACAACACGTGGCTGGAATTATACTCTGCCATAGTGTCAGTTGTGGTGTGGGAAATACCATCAGATAACTGGCTCAGCTGGTACTCAGGAACAGGGAGGTGTGCTTTATCTGGAGTACAAATGGAAGAGGAATGCATGTACCTAGCAACATATGTTTATGAGTACAGTAGTGCCGTCATTTTGTGTGCAATAATTCGTTCAGTGTCGGCCTGTAGAGACTTATTAGAAACTATATCAAATGTTTGGACTTCATCTCGTGAACCCTTCTAGCTCAACTTTTCACTGCCGCAAATAAAGCGTTTTGCAGACGGCCACGAATTGCAGCAGCTTCTATTCTAAGTGTGCGTCAAACTAAAAACACTCCTCCCACAAATAATAGGCGCGCCCCAGTAGAGAATGACACCCTCCTTTCACCCTTTGTCAGAATAATACCTTGATTTTTATACATTCCATGTGATAATTATAGTTGTGTCATTGCAAATATGAATAAAAAGCTTCTTTGGCTCTATATATTTAGGTTAAATTTCAATGATAAACTCTACCACAATTGGTAAATTGATTACTAAGCTACTGGGTAATAGGGGATTTGCATGATGACATCACGTAACATCCTACCACGCCCACCGATGGTATCACTGCACACCGTGTCCCATTGAAAATGTATTAGTTTTGCTGACCGCTTGGTCTATTTTTTGCTGTAGCACCAGCGCCATGCTGCACAGAGCTTCCAAATTACAGGAATAGCTTTATTATGAAATTTACTAACTGCTGATAGCAAAAGTTTAGGATTTTCAGCCCTGGCTATTGGAATTTCTGGGAGTGAAATTTGGTGATGGTTATCTAACCACCCTACTTCTTCTTGGAACTGCCTTGAAAACTGAGACTGGCTGGTTTTTCTCAGAATTCTATAGCCTGGTGGTGGCCTGCCTATTGTGCTGTGGATTTTCTTAGAAGTAACCTGATTGTGGTGAAGTTATCATCTCCATAAACTAGTCAGGAGACATAAATGCAACCACCTGTCTGACAGACTCAGACTCTAGCAGAAATACCATTTATAAAAGCAAGTAGCTATAGTTGAACATCTTGCTCTTAGTCAGCTTCATGTTGTGAAGTTGAGATAGATAAAAGGTATGTATTTGCTAGCAAATATTGGCAACTTAAAAGAAAGGTAAGCAAAATGGTATGTAGCTAAACAACAGCCTCGCGATACTGTGACTTGTGACAAAGTAAAGAGGTCTAGACTCCTTATAGTGCAAAAATGGCCACTTCTCAAACCAACAGTGTTAGGACCTCTGAGCTATGTTTGTTTTTCCAAAAAAACTGCTTTGGAAAACCACACTGCTCTTCTTCCTAAACTGAATATAATATATAGATCCAGATAGTTGTCTTTGAGAATCAAGGTATAAACGAAAAAAAGAAAAAATATTTACTACAATTTTGCTAACTCCATTACTAGCTATCAGAAGTTTGGACATTGAATTAGCATTAACAGGTTTTTCTCTTAGTGCACTCAATTATTGGTCCACCAATTTGATTCACTTCATAGTATTTTATTATGATTATCATCATCATTATCACCCGCAGTAATAAATTTTCTCACAAAGCGTGTGGGACTGTTGTATATCTATGGACTGTATCAGTAATAATGTCCTGTTTGCTAGTTTTTAACTAGAATATATATGTCCCTTCACCATTTTTTTTACCTCTTCAACAGGTAGCTAGCTAATGGCATTACTTAACTCCACAGTAGGTGGGTTATTTTAGGTAGTTAATGCACGGACATTAATGTCCTGCAGAACTGGCATAACTATTGCTTTCATGTTTTACACTGTGGTTAAACTGTAACTAAACAATCAAAGAAAATGAATACATATTGAACTAAGGGGAGAAAGATAATTAAAATAAACATAAAAACATACTCAATCTAAATAAAGTAAACTTGATCAGTAATAAGAGGCAATATTAATTGTAGGCTTGCCAATTCTCCACTGCCGTCCCTGTAGCAATGCTTTTTGTTACAATATCCTCCACAAAGATATTTAAGAGTTCTTCCACATTGTGGAGCAAAACAGCTGATGATACAAATCCTATCTTTTTAGAAATTAATCATTTCTTTCTCATTAGTTTATCCTTAGGAAAGTTATGAAATGATCACCATGTTGTTCTTTCTTCTGTTATCTTAGCATTCAGGAACAAAGCAATCTCTTTTTCTAACTTCTCTTGTAAGACTCACCAATCCCTCCAGAGAAATTAGTATCTTCACCACAATCAGCTTCTAAGAAGCAGGCCACCCCCAGGCTATAGAATTCTGAGAAAAACCAGCCAGTCTCAGTTTTTCAAGGCGAGTTCCAAGAAGAAGTAGGGTGGTTAGATAACCATCACCAAATTTCTCTCCCAGGAATTCCAATAGCCAGGGCTGAAAATCCTAAACTTTTGCTATCAGCAGTTAGTAAATTTCATAATAAAGCTATTCCTGTAATTTGGAAGCTCTGTGCAGCATGGCTCTGGTGCTACAGCAAAAAATAGACCAAGCGGTCAGCAAAACTAATACATTTTCAATGGGACACGGTGTGCAGTGATACCATCAGTGGGCGTGGTAGGATGTTACGTGATGTCATCATGCAAATCCCGTATTGCAAACAACCACCGATCGCTAATATACAAATCTCAATTTTTGCACGGTGAGTTAGGAGCAAAGTTTGAGGCGAGATATCTGTGGTTGATAGTACTTATCACTTCTATTCAGCCTTGACAATGGTTGCTATGGGTCTCCTCCCTTAAACGTAGAGGTCGAGGTTATAATTCAATGCTATTCTCCGTACGTAGAAATCTGTGGCCTCATTTACATTTCTGAACTCCTTCCGGAGGTCTGGGTATAAAAGGAAGAATCCCGGCATGTCCTTTGACCTCAAGCTCCTTCTATTCAAATTCAAAATAACTATGGAAGAGCTTCTAGCTAGAAAATATCTGTGAATCGATGGAAAAGCTTATAACCTTTTTTTTTTACCGTTTTAGTAAACAGTGTCGGCCGTTGAACCAAATTGGTAAGGAGCGCAATGATAAAAACTACGGTAAAAACACACACACCGTTTTACAACCGTACTATGGAACGGATTTCAGAACTTTATTTCGTCTCCTACTCTATATGTAATCATTTTTGCGATTAATACTATCTATCAATTCCGTGTGTGACCTAATTGAAGATGAACCCTCAGGATAGTATCTTGCAAAACTCTGATAGCATGCTGAATAATATTTGCAGTTGAATTAGCTGATGTGTCAAACAAACAGTATTTATTCTTTCTCTATTTAGAGCCCGCCATTTGTTGTTTTTCCTTTCTTTTTTTTGTTTGTTTGTTTATTGTTTTGTCTTCTTAAGATGCTCATGACTTACATGTGACACTGTTTCCCAGCTTTTGTGCGCTAAGTTGCTGTAATGCGGACTGTCTCCAGGAAGTCGGTGACAAAAACTGTCAGCTGCCTTCCACTTTTCGCAAAATATGTCCCCAGCTATATGCCCTTATATACGTGACCTTCTCGTTTAACTATAATTTATGGGTAATGTTGTGACCAGCAAACAACCCCTGAACTCTGTGTCACATGTTTATCATGTGATTCCTGTAACCACACGTATGTCTGGACATTAATAATTATCTTTTAAATTAAAGAGGTGAGAGAACAGCGTTGTTGATAGATTGAGACAAATTAAACTGCTATATTTTAATCTACGTGTTTAGTTATTGATACAAAAAATTATTTTACAATAATTTCACCATCTTGGCGTCCATTAATTCAAACATACAAACTGTGTGCATACAAAGAAAGTCTCTGATATAAATCCTTTCAGTACAAACTTCAAGTTAGGTACATTGAACCTTCATACATACACTGCCCCACAGAGAGCTCAGCTCCTCCCCTCTCACCTGCTCCTTCCTGGCTTCCTGCTGGTCCTCGTGTGTGGCCATGTAGTCCATAGTTGATCACCAGAACCGACACCTCCCCAGACGTACGGATGTCGGCACACTGCTGGTATTTCTTGTCCAGCAAAACCATGGTGTTCTGACACCACCGACTAGCCTGGGGGAAGAGAAGGTGGCAACCACAACATGTATAAACAATGAATAAAAATGAAATTAATATCTGTAGAGAATGATAACATGAATATAAATAACTATTGCTACTGCATTTTGCAATGCGTCAAAAGCTACTACATGGCGGGGTAGCTACTTGCTAGTTTATAATAAGTCACACTCATCTATCACACTCTTTTTCTACTCACACACAAACACACTCTTTTTCTACTCACTCTCACACACACACTCTGTTTCTACTCACACACAAACACACTTTTTCTATTTACATGCACACACAAACACGCTCTTTTTTCTACTCACACACAAACACACTCTTTTTCTACTCACACGCACACACACACTCTGTTTCTACTCTCACACAAACACACTCTGTTTCTACTCCCACACAAACACACTCTTTTTATACTCACACACAAACACGCTCTTTTTCTACTCACACGCACACACAAACAATCTTTTTCTACTCACACACGAACACACTCTTTTTTCTACTCACACACAAACACACTTTTCTACTCACACACAAACACACTTTTCTACTCACACACAAACACGCTCTTTTTCTACTCACACGCACACACAAACACAATCTTTTTTCTACTCACACACAAACACGCTCTTTTTACTCACACGCACACACAAACACACTCTTTTTCTACTCACACACAAACACACTCTTTTTCTACTACACACACACAAACACGCTCTTTTTTATTCACAAGCACACACAAACACATTCTTTTTTCTACTCACACACAAACACGCTCTTTTTCTACTCACACGCACACACAAACACGCTGATTTTCGACTCATACGCACACACAAACACACTCTTTTTCTACTCTATTTTTTCTACTCACACACAAACACACTCTTTTTTCTACTCACACAAACACGCTCTTTTTCAACTCACGCACACACAAACACACTCTTTTTCTACTCACGCACACACACAAACATACTCTTTTTCTACTCACACACAAACTCGCTCTTTATCTACTCACACACAAACACGCTCTTTTTCTCACACGCACACACAAACACACTCTTTTTCTACTCTATTTTTTCTACTCACACACAAACACACTCTTTTTTCTACTCACACAAACACGCTCTTTTCAACTCACGCACACACAAACACACTCTTTTTCTACTCACGCACACACACAAACACACTCTTTTTCTACTCACCACACAAACTCGCTCTTTTTCTACTCACGCACACACAAACACACTCTTTTTCTACTCACGCACACACAAACATACTCTTTTTCTACTCACACACAAACACACTCTTTTTCTAGTCACACACAAACACACTCTTTTTTCTACTCACACACACACACAAACACGCTCTTTTTACTCGCACACAAACACACTTTTTCTACTCACACACAAGCACTCTTTTTCTACTCACGCGCACACACAAACACGCTCTTTTTACTCGCACACAAACACATTCTTTTTTCTACTCACACACAAACACGCTCTTTTTTCTACTCACACACACACACAAACACACTCTTTTTCTACTCACACACAAACACATTCTTTTTTCTACTCACACACAAACACGCTCTTTTTCTACTCACGCGCACACACAAACACATTCATTTTTCTACTCACACACAAACACACTCTTTTTTCTACTCACACACAAACACACTTTTCTACTCACACACAAACACACTCTTTTTTTCTACTCACACACACAAACATACTCTTTTTCTACTCACACAAACACTCTTTTTCTACTCACACACATACAAACACACTCTTTTTTCTACTCACACACAAACACACTCTTTTTCTAATCACACACACACACACAAACACGCTCTTTTTCTACTCACGCACTCACAAACACACTCTTTTTCTACTCACGCACACACAAACACACTCTTTTTCTAATCACGCACACACACAAACACACTCTTTTTTCTACTCACACACAAACACGCTCTTTTTCTACTCACACACAAACACACTCTTTTTCCTCCTCACACACACACAAACACACTCTTTTTCTACTCACGCACACACACAAACACACTCTTTTTTCTACTCACGCACAAACACAATCTTGTTCTACTCACGCACACACACAATCTTTTTTCTACTCGCACACAAACACGCTATTTTTTCTACTCACACACAAACACGCTCTTTTTCTACTCACACGCACACACAAACACAATCTTTTTTCTACTCACACAAACACACTCTTTTTCTACTCACACACAAACACACTCTTTTCAACTCACACACAAACACACTCTTTTTTCTACTCACACACAAACACACTCTTTTTCTAATCACGCACACACACAAACACGCTCTTTTTCTACTCACGCACTCACAAACACACTCTTTTTCTACTCACGCACACACAAACACACTCTTTTTCTAATCACGCACACACACAAACACACTCTTTTTTCTACTCACACACAAACACGCTCTTTTTCTACTCACACACAAACACACTCTTTTTCCTACTCACACACACACAAACACACTCTTTTTCTACTCACGCACACACACAAACACACTCTTTTTTCTACTCACGCACAAACACAATCTTTTTCTACTCACGCACACACACAATCTTTTTTCTACTCGCACACAAACACGCTCTTTTTTCTACTCACACACAAACACGCTCTTTTTCTACTCACACGCACACACAAACACAATCTTTTTTCTACTCACACACAAACACACTCTTTTTCTACTCACACACAAACACACTCTTTTCAACTCACACACAAACACACTCTTTTTTCTACTCACACACAAACACACTTTTTCTACTCACACACAAACACTCTTTTTCTACTCACGCACACACACAATCTTTTTTCTACTCACACACAAACACGCTCTTTTTTCTACTCACACACAAACACGCTCTTTTTCTACTCACACGCCCACACAAACACACTCTTTTCAACTCACACACAAACACACTCTTTTTCTACTCACACACAAACACACTTTTTCTACTCACACACAAACACACTCTTTTTCTACTCACGCACACACACAATCTTTTTTCTACTCACACACAAACACGCTCTTTTTTCTACTCACACACAAACACGCTCTTTTTCTACTCACACGCACACACAAACACAATCTTTTTTCTACTCACACACAAATACACTCTTTTTCTACTCACACACAAACACACTCTTTTTTCTACTCACACACAAACACACTTTTTCTACTCACACACAAACACACTCTTTTTCTACTCACACACAAACACACTCTTTTTCTACTCATACACAAACACACTCTCTTTTCTACTCACACACAAACACACTCTTTTTCTACTCACACACAAACACACTCTTTTTCTACTCACACACTAATACACTCTTTTTCTACTCACACACAAACACACTTTTTCTACTCACGCACAAACACACTCTTTTTCTACTCACACACAAACACACTCTTTTTTCTACTCACACACAAGCACTCTTTTTCTACTCACGCGCACACACAAACATGCTCTTTTTTACTCACACACACACACAAACACATTCTTTTTTCTACTCACACACAAACACACTTTTTTACTCACACACAAACACACTCTTTTTCTACTCACACACATACAAACACACTCTTTTTCTACTCACACACATACAAACACACTCTTTTTTCTACTCACACACAAACACGCTCTTTTCTACTCACGCACTCACAAACACACTCTTTTTCTACTCACGCACACACAAACACACTCATTTTCTAATCACGCACACACACAAACACACTCTTTTTCTACTCACGCACACACACAATCTTTTTTCTACTCACACACACACAAACGCACTCTTTTTCTAATCACGCACACACACAAACACACTATTTTTTCTACTCACACACAAACACGCTCTTTTTCTACTCACGCACTCACAAACACACTCTTTTTCTACTCACGCACACACAAACACACTCATTTTCTAATCACGCACACACACAAACACACTCTTTTTTCTACTCATGCACACACACAATCTTTTTCTACTCACACACACACAAACACTCTTTTTCTACTCACGCACACACACAAACACACTCTTTTTCTACTCACACACAAACACGCTCTTTTCTACTCACACACACACAAACACGCTCTTTTTCTACTCACACACAAACACGCTCTTTTTCTACTCACGCACTCACAAACACACTCTTTTTCTACTCACACACACACAAACACACTCTTTTTCTACTCACGCACACACACTAACACACTCTTTTTTCTACTCATGCACACACACAAACACAATCTTTTTCTACTCACGCACACACAAACACTCTTTTTCTACTCACGCACACACACAAACACACTCTTTTTCTACTCACACACAAACACGCTCTTTTCTACTCACACACACACAAACACACTCTTTTTCTACTCACACACAAACACGCTCTTTTTCTACTCACGCACTCACAAACACACTCTTTTTCTACTCACACACAAACACGATCTTTTTCTACTCACGCACACACAAACACACTCTTTTTCTACTCACGCACACACACAAACACACTCTTTATTCTACTCACGCACACACACAATCTTTTCTCACGCACACACAAACACACTCTTTTTCTACTCACGCACACACACAAACACACTCTTTTTTCTACTCACGCACACACACGAATCTTTTTTCTACTCACACACAAACGCACTCTTTTTTCTACTCACGCACACACACAAACACACTCTTTTTTCTACTCACACACAAACTCACTCTTTTTCTACTCATATGCACACACAAACATGCTCTTTTTTCTACTCACACACAATCACACACAAACACACTCTTATTTCTGCTCACACACTTTTTCTACTCACACACAAACACACTCTTATTTCTCCAGATAATTAACTTACCCTTGCCTTTCTCTGTAGCTCCTCCCTTTTTCAGCCGCTTGCAATTTTAAATGTGCGTGCAGGCTTTGTTCTGTTCCGGTTAATGGATGATTGGAATGATTGATGTCCAGATAATTGATGTTTCACTGCACATGTATATTTAACACACAAACATACACAAAAACATACACGCTGTTGTCAGGTTATTACAAGGAGCTAGCCTAGTGTCAGTAATAGCACTCCAGTATTGGTGATGCTGCATTATCATCTAGCAATGTAGACCCATTGGAACCAATACTTCTCTATACTACCAACACACACTGGAGAACACTTACCTCCATCACTTCAGCAGTGAGAGCTGATCAAGTGCGCTTCCAATAGCGATTGAGGTCAAAGGTGGAGGTCATCCTTTGTGCACAAGAAGGTCGTTATTATTAATTCTATTCGCGTGATTCTTCCAATCTGCATTTTTGGGTGGTGTGATGTGGGAGATAAACAGAGAATGCGGGAACGCCCAATTTTGGAAAACAGTTAGCCAGTTATGGCGGAAAGCCAGCCGCAAGTTCGTAATAAGGTGAGCACGTAGCTAATCCCTAGCTGATTAATAGATCAAGTGTTTGATTTACCTAGTTACTAGATCCATTGTTTGTTTATTAGATCCAGTCTCTGTTTGTATAGATAACTTTTACAAAAGGGTTGAAAGAAGGGAAAACACTACTACCTACACACATGCCAAGTGCTTAGCATAGTTTCAAGCATACTTTTTCCAACAATTGAAGTAAAAGAAAGAGAGAAATTAAGTCTGAGCATTCGATCAAACTAGGCATCAGCAACTGGAAAAATAGAGGGGAGGGAATAGCTGTATGTCTGAGCCTGCTCATAAAAATACTAACAACTAACTGGAAAAGAGAGGGAAAGTAATGTCTGAGCATGCTCACAACAAATGCACTGGCAACTGGAAAAAAGAGAGGGTAAAAGTCATGTTCCTGAGCATGCTCTTGAAAAAAACACCAGGTTCTTTTATGAGCATGCTCAGACATGACTTTCCCTCTCTTTTTTCAGTTGCTATTGTGTTTTTGAGGATAGTTTGACAGACTATCCCTCTCTATTTGCTATAGTTTGTAACTATTTTATTCTAGTCATTTGAAGTCTATAATAGTTTGTTCCATTTGAAGTCTAGTTTGTTCCAGAAACACAGTAAGTTGTGTGTAACACATAAGCACAATATATATTTGTTGTAATGTTATTTATCTGGTTAGTTGTTGTTGTTGTTTTTGTTTTGTTTTTTGTTGTTGTGCTTGTTATCATTTTATTTAAACTTTCTTACAATGTGTATTGAATTTGTATTTGGGAGGTATTTGTATGTTTGTTCACTTTTATACGAAGATTATGTTTTTTGTAATTTTTTAATGTATATGTTCATGTGTTAGCATTTTGATAAACAACAGCAGGTATCTTTCGAAAAGAAAAAAGCTTTTTTTACAATTTTTTTCATTGCATTTTGACTAACAGTTGGTACCACTACATGAAAATTTTAACAGTCAAGTTTTCGTTTCTGTTGATTTACTGCTAAAAGCTAGAAACTCTTCCACAGCTATATCAGCAAGCTAAGACCTTGTACTACATTCTAAATGCTATAGGGATCATGCTAAACAGCTTGTACAATTAAAAAAAATGACTTGCTTCAATTAAGCAGACTGACTGGATTTTTGCTGAACTTGCTGCTCTGACAGGTCCCTTACTTCTTAGTCTTTCTACCAGCTACAGTTGGGTCTCTAGTAGTGAGAATATCTAAGCCAATGATGGCCCCACTATTTAAAATAGCATCATATTTTTTTTTCATTCCTAGAAGTGATGCATGCGGTAAACAGTGAAAATTGACATAGTCGAACCGAAAAACTATACTATATCAACTACCATATCGTTTTGTTTGTTTTTTCTAATATAACTCCTCCCGTGCAAAAAAAAAATGTTTTACTGAACAAAATTGAAAACCTATCTTTTCTGGTGCCTACTTTACATTATTTTAGCACAGGAAGAAACAGCACATTCTCTTATTATGTGTTTGGAATATCATGTTGTTATTGTGTATTGTGTGTACATAATTACGTATTGTACCAGTTGTATATTTGTGTGTTTGTTTATTTGCCAATTTCTCATCATTAGTTTTTTATATTAAAATACTATTGTATTGTATTTCATCATTGTGCGAGAAATTGTATGTTTGTGTGTTAGCATTCATAGAGTTGCTGTTCTTTTACATTTCTGTAAATTTATAGTTGTATGTTTGTGTGTTTGTTTTCATGGTTTTAATTATAGCATTGGCATTTTATATGTATATATAGTTGTGCAGAGTGTTTAGAAAGCGTATTCACTGCTGATATAGGAATAAATTTGTGTGTTTGTTTTATATTTGTAGTCTTTTATAAGTTTGTGTGTTTGCATGTTAAAGTCTCGTTTAAATAGCACTTAGTGATATTTGTTTGTTTGTTTGTATATCAATTTAATTATATATTTATTTATTTATTTGTATTTAGAGAGATCTCCATCCTCCAGTCTCACTTCACTGGGAGCACTGCCATACATGGAGTAAGGATGTCGTGCCTGTACAATGTGCAGTACTCCATAATAAAGTCATAGTTATGCATCGTGATTATCGCACACTTCACATCTCTACTGACCTTCACTTATGGACTACTACTAGTGCACCATATGAATGGTCGTCCCTAACTACCTACCAGTCTAAGTTTGTATTGGTTGGTGGACATCATCCCTCCACTGGCATCACTAACTCTCTATTGACTAGTACTACTGGTCTAGACTGGAAGCCATCGCTACGTGCCATGCCTACTCGTCGCTACAGAGCATCATCAGTTAGTGGAGGATCACCAGAGGTCCTGGTCGTGGCTGGTGGGTATGGTGGCTCACATAACAAGTGGTTGGACGTAGTGGAAGTTCTACTCAACGACCATTGGACGACTGCAGACTCACTTCCTTCTTCATGCTGTGACATGCGATCAACATTCCATGAAGACAACTTCTACTTCACAGGAGGAGATTACAAGAGGAAGATACTATTTATATGCAGTTTAGAGTCTCTCTTAGCATCTGCTAGTAATGGCAGGACAAGAAGGCAAACAATATGGAGGACAGTAACCACACTTACTGCCATCTATGCTATCGTCTCCTATGTATCGAATCTAATCGGCATCGATGACTATTCTACCATTAGCAGTTACTCCAACAAGACAGAGGAGTGGATTGAGACTACTAGTGAGGGAGATAGACCAGAACAGAAGGATAATAGTGGATGGATAGCTACTGCAGTCTTGTCTACTGGACAGTTGCTGGTTGCTAATAGAGATGGAGTATACAAAGAAACTCTGTCAGGTTAGTGTAAGTAAATAGCAGCATCTCTAGTAAGCCATCTTGCCTTCAGTGATATTGGCTTCTCTTTAGAATGTCTCATTTATAGATTATATTATGGGAAACTAAAGTTAGGAATTAAAACTTGTACTATAATAAAACTAGAATATTATTATTTATTATTAAGTTAATTAAGTTAAAACTAAACATTTATTATATTAATTATGATGTTATAATAAGTAAGGTAATTGGTTGTCTTTGCCAAAACTGCTAGTGCTAGAGTGCAGCTGCTTCTACTGGCAGCTGCTTCTACTTGCTGAGCACCCCAGGCTATAAAACCAGCTGCCCACACTCTGTATTGCAGGAGCCAGCTAATGGTACTGGTGCAGTGAGTGGGTTACTTGTATAGCATAACCAATGAGACTTTAATACCAGTAATTAGTGTTTATTTGCAATATTTTATAATTCATATTTTATTTCATGTTCAATAGCTTTCAAGTATGAAGATGCATACAAACACTTCATTGTTTCTAAAGAAGTGTTGGAGCTTCTATCTTTAAAGTTTATGTCCCTTGGTCCTCCAAGACAAGGCAAGAGCACAACTCTCAGGAGAATTAAAAAAGAGATCATAGATCTTCTGTCAGCTAAAGAAGAGGAGCAGATTCATGGCAGCACAGGTGCAGTACAGTGTTGCTCCAATATGCTAGTCCAAGGCAAGTCTGATCCAACTACAGCAGAAAGAACAGCAAACTGGAGCATTGTAAAGAATCTCATTGAAGAAGCATCTCTACTCTTTCACACTCTCAAATATAGTTTTCAGATTGAATCCACTTCTGATGCTACAGCTGATTCCCATAGAGGTAGTGACACCAGGGCAGAGGTCAGTCAGGCTAGCAGTACAGGGCAGTCTCACCCTGTGGAAGAGCCACCCCAACCTTCATTATTACAGAAGATGATAGCAAGATTGCAATCTTTTACCAGAAATAAGCAATCCAGGCATAAGGAAATCACTCCACTCTCAACAGCACATGACCAACCAGCTGATCAGGCAGTATCATCACCAGATTATTCTGAAATAGCTGCCATATTCGAGACCGTGTCCAAACAACCACACTTTGCAGAAAATGTGAAGCACTCTTGTAAAGCTTTTTTGAGAATGGAGGACACCGGAGGTCAGCCTGAGCTGATGGACATGCTACCAGCACTCACCATAGGACCTGGCCTCTACTTGCTGTTCTTTAGCTACAAGTTCCAACTAGATGAGGAGTATCGGGTCTTTTATCAGAGAGCTTCAGGAGGGACAACTGCACCAGAGAAATCTGAGTTTACTCTGCAAGAGATGCTTTTGCGTACTCTGGCCAGTATATCTTGCTTCAGTTCCTCCACCCATCTTCAACCTCTACCAGGACCAGACAACTCAGCCATTGGTGAGATACTGGAGTCCTCCAAGTCAGTAGTGTATATCGTGGGTACTCACAAAGACAAGGTTTCTGAGGAAGTCATTGCTACAGTCGACTCACAGCTTCAAAAAGTGATTCGAGACACTGACTCCTACAAAAAAGGCATAGTTCAGTTCTGCTCAAAAGACAAGCTTGTTGTTTCTTTAGACAACATGGGAGGCGGAGTAGAAGAGATCCACCACTTGCATCAGCTACTGGAGAATGCCATGGAGAAACACTTTAAAAAGCTGAAAATTCCAGCTGTGTGGCTTCTGTTCAGCTTGTGTCTTCGCATGAGAGAAGTGAGGACAGCCAGCCTGGAGACCTGCTTAGCCTTGTCCCATGCCTTCAATATGACACCCTACGAGACCAAAGCAGCTCTGTGGTTTCTTCACCACCATGCCGGTGTTCTGATGTACTTCCCCAGTGTGCCTGGTTTGGAAGACCTGGTCATCATAGACACCCAGGTAGTGTATGACAGTATCACTGGTGTCATTCTCAAAGCCATGAGCTTTGATAGCGCAGGTCAGGCCACATCCGAGAGATTCAGGAAGACAGGTCGATTCTCTATGACAGATTTGAAGACAGCTACAGCTGACATTTCAGGGGATCTGATTCCACCAGAGCAACTGGTAGCTTTGCTTGCATATCTTCACTTGATAGCTGAGATTGCTTCGTCAGTTGAATCTTCTGATACTAACTCAGTTTTAGAAGAAGAGAAAAAATACATCATGCCTTGCGTGTTAGAAAACACTAGTGCAAAGGAACTTGACCTATTTCACAAAGAATCCTGTAGCTCTAGTTTCGTGGAACCTCTCTTGATGTACTTCAGTAGTGGGTTTACTCCTATGGGACTCTTTCCTGCTGCAATGGCATGTCTCGTATCCAACAAGTCCTTCACTTTTATTACAGAAGGTGTCAAGAAAAACATGGTGCACTTTTTGTATGGATCTAAACGAATTCGTGTAGCATTTATATCTCGATGCAAATATTTTGAAGTCGTAGTTTCGTGTGATCCTACTTTCCAAGACTCCATTCACCATGAATGTGTTGCTCTAAAACAAGAAATACAAGACACTCTAAAGAAGTCTAGTTCCAGAATGAACTACAACAGCTCCATGGACTACCAGTTTGCCTTTGACTGTCGCTCACATGAAGGAGGGAATCATCTCGGGATAGTTCATGAAGTCGAGTCTATTCCTTCAGCCATGACATGTGTCAACAATTCCCAAGGAATTGCACTTCAGAATAGACACCTCATTTGGTATGGACAGGTATGTAGAAATAGACTTATGTATTGTAACTTGCTATAACTAACAATTTTTTATTTGGTTTTAGAAATACGAGAAGAAAGATCCTGGGGTAGAGAAGAAAGATCTTGTGGTAGAGAAGAAAGATCCTGTGGTAGAGAAGAAAGATCCTGTGGTAGAGAAGAAAGATCCTGTGGTAGAGAAGAAAGATCCTGTGGTAGAGAAGAAAGATCCTATGGTAGAGAAGAAAGATCCTATGGTAGAAAATAAAGATTCTGTGGTAGAGGTCTCTGAAAGTAAGTCAAATTATTGTTTTTATTTGGTATCATTACAATATTTTATTAGGTGGCAATAGCTTGAGTATATTTCTGAGTGTGTATCCTGACTTGGTCCTCTCAGTGAAGCCTTGTGTTATGACAGTAGCTGATCACTGCTACAGTATTGGACTCATATCTCCTGACATGTATGACCAGCTCCTTCAACGTCAGAACTGGATTGATATAGAGAAGTCAAGGATCCTTCTGAGTAGCATTCGTACAGTCTTATCAACTAGACCTACTGCCCTCAAGGAGTTTGTTACTGTATTGTCTCAAGTGGACTATTGTAGACAAGTGGCAGATCAAATACAACAACTGCTCCAGTAAGTCTATTGTTATTATTGTAGCATTTGAATTATTGTATTGTTTGTGTAATAGAATTGCTGTGGATTGAATTCATCAACACTACATGGACATACATTTGAAAACATTCATATTATTGTATTTTATACTTTATATATCATATCCCACATTTAAATTTTACACATTGTCAACTATTAATTCTATTATAACAATTTAATTATAATTTCAAATTTCTGCTTCATTTGCTCCCACACAAAATATTATTGTTTACAAACAATCAATTCTTTATAGAACAAGAGAAAGTATGTGAATTTGCTCATAGTTTGGCTAGTTGTTGTTGTAGTTCTAATTTGGCCACTGTCTCCAAGTGGACCACGTCTGGGCCGTCGGCTATCCGCAATGAACGGGCACCAGCATACATTTGTGCAAGGGGCGTGTCCTGACACATTCCCATGCCTCCGTGAACCTGAAATGAAAACAAGAAGCTAAATAACATTGCAACAGTCGAGTTAAATCCTGACTTCAAGATATTGTCTAGCACTTTTCACTAATTATCTCTGTTAATAACAAGCCACTCCTTCATATATGTACGCACCTGTATGGCACAGTCCAACACGTCACATGCCATCTGAGCAGCTGCAACCTTGATAGCAGCAATCTATAAACCCACAAAAACGTGATGCTTTGGTGAATTAGGTAAGGATCATCATAATAGTAAAGAGAAAAACATGGAAACTAGAAGACTTGTGAGTCCTCCCTTACCTCATTTCTAGCTCCTTTAGTTCCCTTACAGTCAATAGCATGAGTAGCTTTCAGGACGAGAAGTCTACATTGATCGATCTGCATACGTGATTCTGTCACGTACATACGAATGGTTTGCTACATGAAACACACGCACACACACAATCACTTAGTCCTACAGAGGAAACCATAAAACTGATTCATTCAAAATATTATCCCTTAGGAGATATGTAATAACAGTGATATACTAAGCCAGAGATATTTCAAATAAGGGATCAATCAAATTGGTTAGCATGTAACAATTATGTGAGTGGCTTTGTACTATATAAATATACCATATTTTAAGAAGCTAAATACTACATGGTATACACATGTACACAAACTTGCATTGAATATGTCTGGGCTATGTGTATGCATTCAAAAGAGTAGTACAAAACCACATTGGTATACACCTGGTTTTAGTCATGCACTCTGTCAGGCCCAATCAAACATATCAACAACATTCGCTAATTAAATGACAATTTTAATCCCTTTTAGCCCCCTCCCTCCTCTAGTCTCTCCCTCCTCTAGCCCTCCCTCCTCTAGTCTCTCCCTCCTCTAGCCCCTCCCTCCTTTAGTCTCTCCCTCCTCTAGCCCCTCCCTCCTTTAGTCTCTCCCTCCTCTAGCCCCTCCCTCTCTAGCCCCTCCCTCCTCTATCTTCCACCCACTACTCACATGTATTAGCAGCCTCTTCCCAAATGTCTTTCTGTGAGCTCCTCTGGCCACCATTAATTCCAGTCCTCTCTCCGCCATCCCAACCATCCTCATGCAATGATGAATACGACCTGGACCTAGACGACCTTGCGTTATTTCAAAACCACGCCCTTCTCCTATAAATATATATAGCAATAAATTAAGGTAATCAATTATATTCCTCTTTAATTACAAAAACAAAATAAATTAAATAAAAACAGTAATAATACAAGTTCAATTTGATTTATTCACAAAAGTAAAAAACAATGTTTGGCAGTCACCAGAGATCGAACCCAGGACTTGCTTAATACACGAGTGGTCCTCGGTTTAATAAGTTATGTAATCAATGAATAAAAGAATGCTGAAAAATAAATTGTGAACAAGATAAATTAAAAAAAAAAAAAATTAAAAAAAAATCTACACAAGGAATCAGTTGTACATATGACTATAACTCATAATGTCTGTACAGTGAGCAGAATGAAGTGGGAGTTAACATAGCACTGGGGTGGAGTGGAGTGGGGATGGGTGGAATGGGGAGGGGTGGGGTGAAGTGGGGAGGGGTTGGATGAAGTGGGGTGGAGTGGGAACGGGTGGGGTGAAGAGGGTGGAGTGGGGTGAAGAGGGTGGAGCTGAGAATGGTGGGTTGAAGTTGGGTGGAGTGGGGAGGGGTGGGGTGAAGTTGGGTGGGGTGATGTGGGGTAAAAAATTTTTTTTAATCTCCACAAGGAATCATTTCTACATATAGCTATATGACTATAACTCATAATGTCTATACAGTGAGGATGAAGTGGGAGTTAACATAGCACTGGGATGGAGGGGAGGGGTGGGGTGAAGTGGGGTGGAGTGGGGAGGGGTGAAGTGGGGTGGAGTGGGGAGGGGTTTGAAAAGTGGGGGGGGAGTGGGGAGGAGTGGGTGATGAAGTGGGTGGATGTGGGGGAAGTGGTGGGGGTGGGGGGAGTAGGGAGGGGTTGAAGTGTAGGTGGAGTTTGGTGGAGTGGGGAGGATTTGGTGAAGGGGGTGGAGTGGGTGAAGGGGTGAGGGTGGGGTGCGAGTAGGGAGGGGTGAAGTGGGGTGGAGTGGGGAGGGGTGAAGTGGGGTGGAGTGGGGAGGATTGGGTGAAGTGGTGAGGGGTGGGGTGAAGTGGGTGGAGTGGGGAGGGGTGGAATGAAGTGGTTAGAAAGAGGAGAGTGTGCACTGAATGAAGTGTTGTATGAGATGTTTACTTGGAGAGAATTATTGTTAAATTCGAGCTAATAATTGAACAAGAGATAGAAAGATAAACAGTCATTAATTTACTTTACCCAATATAAGATTTTCTGCCGGCACTCGCACGTTGTTATACTGAATCTCCATATGCCCGTGAGGAGCATCCACATATCCAAACACTGTCAGGGGGCGAACAATGTTGACTCCTGGAGAGTCTAGGGGTACCAATATCATTCCATGCCGGTGGGTGCGGTCAGCCTCGGGGTTGGTCACGCCCATCACTATGGCAACCTTGCACCTGGGGTCGCCCGCTCCACTGCTCCACCACTTAACGCCATTGACAATGTAAGAGTCCCCGTGCCGCGTGATGGCGGTTTCAATGTTGGTGGCGTCACTAGAAGCTACCTCTGGCTCTGTCATGCTGAAACAAGAACGGAATTCCCCGCGAAGAAGAGGCTCCAACCACTGTTTCTTCTGGGACTCACTGCCATAAAGATGGAGGACTTCCATGTTCCCTGACACGTGTGGTTAGAAATAAAGAAATAGAGTTAGACAAAGTGCAGGAAATATGTATAGGTGAGTAAAGGAAGTGGGTAGTGGATGATTATCAAGTTCCTACAATTAATCCAACAACTGTAAGAAAACATTGCTTAGTAGGTAAAAGACAAATGATGGTGTTCATCTGAAATATATATATTTGTAGTATTAACATACAATGTATTGTTTATTTAGGTAATGAAGTCATTAGAATATGTATAAAAAACAACGACAACAAAACAACAACGACACTTATTAGTCAATCAAAGTAGATAACGAACATATTATTATTAGACTATGAATTAGACCAAGCAACCCACCAGTGTCAGGAGCACTGCAGTTGAAGATTTCTGGAGAGAATGGAAGTCTACCCATCTCCTCTGCCATGGGTGCATATTCTAGCTGGGTAAAACCAGACACGCCAGGCAGAATCAGGTTCCACAAACCTGCTTGACGAGCTTTCTCCTTCCATTGCTCCATGAGCGGGCTGATAGTCCACATGATGTCTGGGTTGCTCACATGAGCATAATATTCCTACATGATCACATGACAGGACATCAAACAAACACACACACGTGCACACACACACACACTCGTACATAAACACACACACACAAACACACACATATACACAAACATACACACTCAAACATAAACACACACACACACAAACTCACTCATAAACACACACACACACAAACACACTCATAAACACACATAAACACACACACACACACACACACTAGTAGCTAATGAGTTCTAGTTCCCTTCCTGCCTACAAATAGTGTCCATAGATTATGTGTTCCTTCATACCCACCATTTCTTTAGGGTAGACGTGCTCCTCCATGAATTCCTTGAGTTCCTTCAGAGTATCTCTCGCACGATTCGAATAATGAACGAAGTCGAGGACAGAAGGTGTGGAGGCTTTGTCACTGGGAAGAAGAAAGAAGATGACTCACAACTTAGAGAGATACATATGTATGTGCACAGTAAAGCAATAGCTAGAATACTAACTAATCTCACTGTGAAGCTAGAGGTGAGTAACTTAAAAACTATGCTGCATTAAAGGTGACACTCAAAGTTTTCTCTTAAATATCTATTGATTTATAAAAAAATTGAATTTTTTTTTGAGAATGTAATATTTGTTAATCTTGTAAATCTGTAGCACACCACTGGTATGTACATCTAGCAATATGTTATGTGTGTATGGATGGATGGTAGTAGCATGCAAGACACAAAGCATTCTTCTGTTTGCCTCAAAATCGTTTCCTTTTCTTGTTTTATTTTTTTGTTTTTTGTTGTTGTTTTTTCAAAGTCACAAAATGTTACAGTAAGTGGTGCTATGGCTTTAAAGACCCTTGCTCAAGCTTGTTACCATCAAGAGCTAACAAATAGTACGGAGGAAAGTTAGGCGGGAACTCCTACACTTGGTAAAGGGACACTGGGCTTGGGAAGCCCAGTATCACATGGGAGTATAGAGAGGTGGGTATCAGTCAGCTGGCTAGCACACGTGGAGTTGACTGAGTGCACCACCAGTTGAGGAGAGCGCTGATAACTTGTCCCACCTTCTCCCACCTTTACCCTGGGGGGGGGGGAGGGTTCTATAGCATAGGGAAACTCAATCTCCGGTAGGAAGCTCTGCTGCTTTGCAGTGATAAGGTGTGCGTGCTGGTGGGATTAAAGGGACTTGCCCTGCCCCATTAATTAGCCTCAATCAGCACATGTTGATTGGGGGTGGTGTTCCCTACAGCCACCCATGCCAAACTACTCAGCAAGTAGTGCTGCGGACTCAATGGGCGAGCGTAGGATGGTTAGGAAGGTAAGTGAGTAGTTAGGGAGTAGGTAAGTGGAGAGTTAGGAGGGAATGGTGCCACCTACCCAGGCACCAGGGGCCTCACGTGGGGGGTGGATCAATGTTAGTGTAGGATGGGAGCCGCGGGATTAAAGTGGTTTACTGCCAACTTTACACAAAGAGTTACCAACAAACTACTTCAGTGAAGATATCTAGTGTGGAATAAACCACTTATTACACTCTTCAGAGTGATATGGCTAGATATTTCACTCTCAGGCTTTATTTTCACTCACCTCTGGCTCCTGATAATAAATTAGCCTGCTCCTGAAATACCTCTCTATATCACACTCTGGATCATATGTACTGTACACACTGTATGAAGTCAAACTTCAGCAGCAAACTCTGAAGTCAAAGTGCACTTGCCATATTTAAGGGGGGGGGGGGGTTGGGGAAAGGTTGCCATACCGTATAAGTAAGTAATCAATAAAGATCGTAAAAACTCGATTGTGCTACCCCTGAGAGTGTCTGGCTCACTTCACTCACCAAATAGATTACAAAGCTAGGCACACCACTAGTTATCTCATAATCTTACCATACAATTCCTATGACCTTCAGAATAATTTAAATGTACAGTACTTACTGAAGCGAGTCATTCAAAAATAGACACTCTAACCGACCACTCATACAGATCAAGAAGATCTGTGGTAGATGTGAATGAAACAACTGCCATACTTACTCAAGGAAGGCTAGCCCAACTTCTGCCATAGGATTCACAACAGACTTGAACATGGAAGCAATGGAGCTGCTAGCATTGCCCTTCTTCACTCTGGCATACACACCCTAAAATAAGAACATAACTCAATAGTACATGGAGAGTCACAGGCAGCGGAAGTGGTTTGAAGATGGGTGGGGGGAGGGAGGGGCATAACTATAAAATCAACTATAGAAACATTAGTCATCTGGTTAGGAAGAGACAGGCCAGGTCAAGCAGACTTCAATCCTCTCTGAGTTTGAGTATTCTGATGAAAATTTGTATTTGAGATGAATTGACAGTTAGAAACAAATAGTGTCGCTGCTGTAAGTTGGCGGTTAACTATTAGGTCCTTGTAATAAAAAAAATAGGCAATATATTTCACTATCCAAAAGTTGGGGCGGGGGGGCTCTACCCCCTACCTATTCAAGTAGAGGCGGCTCAAACTGGACTAATTTTGAAACCCCAGACTAAGTTAATTGCTTTTTCTTTCTTCCTTGATGTTGATTTTTACTTTCAAAGTCAGTGAAAAGAAATTCACAAGCTGAAATGTTTTGATTTTTACTAATGAATGCTTATTACTACAATGATTTATGAATTTTGATGAATAAAAAACAGAGGATAGAGCTACAATAGTAATGGAAAAACCTCTTAACACATCACTGTAGTCATTGGACACAAGACACGCCTCCATTACCTTCACTTAGCACACACCTGAGCTATGGCTGCTCTTCTGAAGAAGCTGAGAGCCTTGTAGAATGGTATATAAGGTTGCGGGTAAGGGATCCTGGCCAGCGCACAATACAGGCGTTCTGCATCCTCTCTTGTAGGAACTCCTTCAACCTCACCAGCAATAGATAGAGAAGCACAAGACCTGGGAAACGTCTACTAGAGGACAGCCAATGGTGCATAACTCCCAGTCCAGAACAGCCAACACTCGCGGCTACATGTGGACGATAACAAACACACCCATTCTCAAATATCAATCAACAATAACGTCATCTTCCATACGTACCTCAGTTGGGTGAAAGATTATGTTATCCATCCTGTAGTCTCCGTGAATGATAGCTACAACAACAACAAAAAGTAATTATCAAAGGGGCAAAATAATTACTGACTAAACTTGTTCCACTCAACTTGTGTCGTCAACATACACATAAACCCTTTACCCAATACAATTACTGATAGGTATAATAATCAATCATTCAAATATTCAGTCATTCTCGGCTGAAATAGTTGTAATGATAGCAAAGTTTCTCATTCTAACAGCCAATATTGTTAATTTAAAAAATTAACTCGACGTTTTGACTTTTGCCAAAGTCCCTCTCATTCAAACATTGTGTAAAAAATAGTATAATATAAAAACATTCAGCTAAGTTTAAACTCTACTGGCGAATTACAACATTTATGGTTGCCTTAGTAACCACATGTAGTGTACTACAGTATGCTTCCCTCAGGAACATACTGGTGGGTTGAGGAGAGGTGGGCGTGTGCTGAGTGAGAGACTTGACAAGCTTGTCCATGGCTGGGTCCACTTCTTCTCCCTCCACCACTGCCTTCCTATAGTTGTTACGTCCACACTGATACCTAACAAGAAATAAACAATAACAAACAAACACTATCATTGAGTGACAACGTTAACACCATGTTTAATTTTTAACAAACAATAAACAATAACATATGGAATTCTTTTGTCAATCTTTATTTAAGCATTTGTTGTGGTAATAAAGTCAGGACAGATTTATACTGGCACACATACTGCACATGAAGTCATCCAATAAAGCATGTATCATCTGATGACCTTTCACATGAACAAATAATTTGTAACTCTGGATAGCTGAGATCAGGAAAGGTCAGACTTATTGTGCAGGAACAATGGAGCTACACTAAGAACTAAATAAAACCAGCAATCATAGTTACAAACATGCATCATCAGATGGAAATAAGGACGGATAAACTAAACAAATAACAACAACAACAAACTAATAGATGCAGCTGGTTCACGAGATGTTTGTGTTCATGTGTGTACTAATGTCTTGTAACCATTAATTATAATCTTTCCAAATATCACCATTTAGTTGCACAGGATAGTTTGCTGTGAATCCTCCAATATATGTATGCAGGGCTAATCTATTTAGAATGTTTTGCAGTGACAATCATTTACCAAATATGTAGATCATGCAGCTAACACACACACACACACACACACACACCTGCCTCGCTGCATATTCTTCCTTCTTCCCAAAGTCTTCTAATCCCAAGTCTCTCCAGTCCAGTGTATGCAGCTGCACGAGGGTTGTCACAATGGCAACATACAAAGCATGACGCTCGGCGGGAGAAGTTCCCGGCATATTGATGTCCCTAAATACCCTGCCCTGGAAATGGAGAGAGAGAAAAAAATGAAACTTTTCATTCTCAAAGTGTTTGTGCTGATTAATTCTAAAAAAAAGTAGTCTTCCCCACAGTCTTTCACCCCCTTCTGCCACACCTACTTCCTCTCCCTCCCTCTCTTACCTCCACATGTTCCATTATGTAGAATTCTGTGCCAATGAATCGAGGGTCCTCACAAAGTAGGAGGGGCTTGGAAACAGGGAAGTTCACACGCTATGTAGTACAGACAGTATTCTGAACTCTCTGTCCACCTAACAATAAAATCAGTAAAATTTTATAAATGAAAATTTTAATTGCTCGTTCCAAATATAAGCAAATGCTGCAGTAAAGATACAAATGATAGACAGAAGGTAAGGTAGTCTGTGAGACCAGGTGACAGAAGGTAAGGTAGTCTGTGAGACCAGGTGACAGAAGGTAAGGTAGTCTGTGAGACCAGGCGGTCTAATATATGAATGCACAAGAAAGCATTAAAAGGTTTGCTCACTGCAAAATGGAAGGGGGACACTACTGTTGACTGATAGCCTCGGATCTAATTATTATTCACTACTTGCAAGCGATTGTGTGTGCTCGATACATGTAATTTACAATACTTTAACTGTCTTATGGTAACAATTGATTACAATAACTCTATCCTGACCATCTTCCGGTTTCACTTGAGTTCTCTTGCCCTACGGAAAAACTTATACTCGCACAATGCTCAGGGTGACGGCACCCCAATCAGTTGACAAGACTCTGGGTAAAGGGTCTCGCTAAACCATTTTACTGACTATCCAGCCACACCTACTTCTCTCCTGCTCACCCTGTGTGCTCCAGGCAGTAGTTTTCCAGGAGGTCTTCTCCTCAGCACATACTGAGCACCTCCTGAAGTCTGCAGGTGGTAGGTTGGATTAGACTCTCCATACCTGGAGAATGGACTAATGAAAACTGTTGCTTGCAGCTTAGCTGGCAATGCAATGCAAGTAGGCTAGCTAGCTTGAGTATTTACTTGAATTTGCGAACTTTGAGCTGGGCCAGGTCACAGGAAAAGCCTTGGAGCAGCCTGGTCAAATACAACCTCAGGCTCTCTGAATCGAACTGCAGCCTCCTGGGAACCTCTATCACGTCGCCATTACCTACCCAGCAGTGAGCTTAGCATAATTTGTTCAATTAAGCAGGCATGGCCATTCTAATACTACTGTAGAATGTTGCAACGATTGGTAGGTGGTGGGCTACTCCAACATTCTAGTCTCAGTCACCCCATCAGAAAAAGTCTGACGAGAAGACTCGTCTTCGCTACCCTAGAACTGGACTTTTGAACCGAAAAGTGCCGACTAAAGCCACACCTCTCTCTGACCTATGGCCTTTTCACCCAAGTAGTGAGCTCCTTTTTGCGTTTGGGAAGCCTTAGGGAGCACGGTTTGGATAGCTGTGATAGCGATCAGGCTGCCGACTTGGGAGGAAGGGTAGAGGTTAGGGGGAGGGGGAAAGCATCTAGTGCTGCTCAGACTCCCCGTTTAAATGCTCTATTCAAAGCTGGATGGCTGGTGCGTGTTTCAGTGAAGCATATGCATATGTTGGAAGAAGCGGCTGATGATACTGGCTTAACTGTGCAACAAGTAGCAGTAAGTTACCAAGATGTGACTTAGTATAGAGTGGCTTTATTATTTATTTGTTCTATGAACAAGAAGTAGAACATGCCAGAAACATTGGATTAGTGAAGATTTTTCAAGATACCTTTCAGCAGGAATAGGCGAAATGAAATGGTTAGTGGAACTGATATTTAGTAATGCAATCTAAGTTTTTATTTATTTATTTATTTTTGATTTGCGCAAGAAGGGGCTGGGTGGTGTGATCCAGGGCTCCGCTAGAGTTTGTATTACAGAGATTTATGGAATAGCCGGGCATCAAACTACTTTCCCCTCTAAAGAACAATATTCTGTCATCTTTTAAAGTATTTGCAATCGTAACTATGGTACAAAATAGTTTAACCACGGCAGCAACTTTGGAATTATTACTAGATAGTCGCCCTCTCCCTAGTTCCTCCTCAGGATCGGGCTGGTTATCAGCAATAATTCCTCAAACGCATGGTTTAACTATTATGTAATGTGTATACAATAATTATGCCATTGGTTTGAAGAATTATTGCTCCAGCCTGGAGAGGGTTTTTATGTAGTGATAATTGCTGTGGTTTAACTATTTTATTCCATTCATACTATGTAAACAACCAAATGATAGCATATTTTGATGGGAAAATTAGTCCAATATTAACAATTATAACAGCGAGGGTAAACAGTGTATCATATAATGAGAAGTATAGAGTGAACTGACAAGTGTTGTAGATGTATACATATGTGGCATAGCACAGGTCACACTACCTGTATAACTACCATTGCATCCCAATATTAAAACAGAAATACTCGTGCACGGTCAACCTCTAATGAGTCAGGTCGTAAAAACTGGGCTCTCGGTTGTCGTCTGAGACTTCCATTCATAGTAATCAGACAGGGATTGTTTACTGAATTTGGTTCCCCATTTTGGATTCCCACTAACTAGCGTTGGGCGAGCAAAGTGAGACCCTCACTGACGAGTCTCAAATGAGATTTTGGTATATATGGCAAAGTTCTAAGATGTCGATGCGTATCCACCCCCGGAGTCTACTTTATAACATTAGCAATAGCGTAGGTGCAAGAAATTTGGAGAAAAACTTTTAAATAATGCCAGGAAAAAAAACATGGCGAAGAACTACGGAGACGGAAGAGGAGAGAAGTTTGCAGTGAGGTCATACAAACTTAGTAGAGTTCATTTTCTATTCTACATGTGGCTGTAGTAAGTTATCTTGGTTAATACGCCTTTTGTCACAGTTATAAATCTTACATACCAGATTTGTTCTAGCTTGAAATTCCATTGTGTAATAGTCACAACAATGCTTTATCCACTGGAGTTTTGGTACAATAAAACATTTTCAACTAGCGTACTTCAGAAAAGTGGTTTGCTTAAACCATTGGTTTACCAATGCTTACCTGTATTATCCTAAGAATCTTGATTCTTACCTTGAAAATCCTTTGTCCAATAGTCAAGTCATGTAGAGAATACAATGCAAGTCTTGTGCTGGTATATCCAGTGAACAAGTATGTATGTGTGTAAAAGTGTTGTGTGTTGCAAGAATATAGCACAAATAACTAACAAATGAATATTATAATTGACTGGCATTCCAATTTAAGTTTCAGTCGGACCAGCTCTCTCATTGTTGTGCAGGAGCACATCATTAGTACTACATTGGCTGTGGTTTGATAAGTAGGGATACTGATGTATGTGTAACAATGAGGCGTTAGAAATGATATAACACAGTAACAAGGTGATATGTGAAAGTGACATGATACACATGTACAAATACAGAAGAATTGTGCATGCTAGCTAAGTATAAATGTGGAATGATAGTGAAATGACTAGCTAGTATTGACAAGTGGAATATTTGGCTTTGGTCTTCAACACACACACAATATATTGTATATTTACAGAAAGCATTGGCTATGCTGTCGCAATTGAAACAATACAAATTGTGAGGTGTATATGGAAAAGCTTAAGACAAACACGTGCACACACACAGAGAGCCATATATGCAAAGACACACATACAATACCAACAGATGAAAATATATTGGAGGTTGTTATACAATTATTTTATTTATTTATTAATTTATTTATTTATTTATTTATTAATGTTTTACTTTTTTAGGAGTGCTTCAAATTTCCCGGTAAGGGTTTGGGAGAGATGGAACTTAATGATGAAGAAGAAGTAGACTGTGAGCTTGGAAGAAGAAGGTATGTTGTCAACCATTTATATATCATAATATTATAGTAGATAAGATATGCATTGTTTTATAATAGTGTTCAGTAGGTCCTATGCACGGTTCTGAATTTCATTTTGTGGAAGAACTGTAAATGAGTGCAGTCAGCCATTCATTCACTGTATTTATTAAACGTTGTGTGCATGCATGACAGCGTTCTAGTTGTTGTCCTGTCAGTTTGTGTGTCTGTATGTCTGTCATGCTGTGGTTTTAGAGATTCTGACAATTTACCATTGATTTAGGTAGGAACTTACTCAGAACAAAGATTTAAGACCTTTTATTTTGTTACTTTTAAATTTGGGCTGATTTTTGAGAAAACGCAAAGCTATCAACTCTGTGTGTACTCTTTTCATCAAGTTATAATCACATGAGCTAATAATTAACCCTCAACACGCATGCGAGAGAGGGTTACAGTACTCGATTTGTCTGTCAATCAGTCAGTCAGTCATTCTGTCACACGGATCTCAAAGATGGCAACCTCCCAAAGAATGAAACAAGCATCAAAATGCTGCACTAGACATTTTATGTCCCATATGTGCCAGAATTGTTCATTTGGACTTAAAATATGTAGTAGCCCACGCATCACATGCGCCCAGGTAAAGGTCGGCCGAAGACCTGCGAGTACTGCAACCATGCGCTTAGCAGTCACACATGGAGCAATGGCACCCAGACACAAGTATATTAGTCCCAATAGCTAGCAGCTACTGATAGCCACTGTTCTTAGTCCACCACCTCCCCATTTCAAACCACCTAATTAAGGATGGCTAGAAATACTCCATCCATTTCTTTGGATGTGATTTGAGCTGGGGGGACTCCGGCGATGCAGGGCAATTAACGCTAATTGCCACTGACCTGCCGAGTCTCTCACCCCCAAAGCCACACAGGGGGGTGGTTCCAAGGTCATACTGCTGCCTCACGCAAGGAGCATGCGCACACATGACCGCGGGATCACATCAGCTCAGACTGCCAATCTGTAGTTTAGGAGGATGACAGCAGGTAACCATACCAATAAGGCGAATTGTGGTTAACTATTTATTTATAGGCTGTACGATCGTAAGTGATTATTGGTAATGCCCCCTATAGTAGTCACGCCATACTCATGTGGACGAATAATTTCTTTGCTGCCCATGGAGTTTTTTCATTACATTTTTCTCAGCGGTTTGCGAGTTTCCCATTGATACTACTGGTGAGATGAGTGTCGCTGGTAAGCTACTCTCATGAAGAAAGCAGTCATTGCATGAGTTGCTCGACTTACTCAAGCTTTATATTGACATACGTGTATTAGCTAGCTAATGTATAGTAATGCTGAGGGTTCGCACCATTAGTGAGCCATTTCCTTAATATCCAGTAGATTTGCTTTGTGCTGAAAAGTTAACCGAGTACTTGAATTGAAATTTCTTGTTGAAATTATCAGGGTGTGTCCCTTACCTGTTTAGATTATCTTAAAAGACAGCATTTACATCTATGTACCTTTTTCATTGCACAGCTTTATTGATACCTCATAGGTCTGAATAACGATTATAACTAGTTATAGTAGTGCTGAGTTCGCACCTTTGGTGCTTCACTTACTATTACATTCCGTACAATCAGACTGCATTATCACTACATTAACGTAATAAAGTGTTATTAAAAATAGTCGAGCTCTATCCAGAAACTCTTCCATGACTCTCTCATTATAACATCAGTTCTCACTCTCTCTTTTCTATATAATGTAAATTTATACTTAACTATACCCAAGCAATGTTACCAGTTAGCTGTCTTTTGTTTGTTTTTTATATGGTCACCACTAAAAGTTCCACCTTAGACCCCCTCTCATGGCAGCATGAAGTTGAAGCATTGTGATAAGAATTCAGTTTTCAATGTGGTTTCAACACTTAGTATGCAGCACACTGTTTCATTGAATGACTCTCAATGTCTATTTAGTTACTAATAATCAGGTTATCTGAGTGAGGTTATACAGTAGGAGACAAAATAAAGTTCCGGATTCCGTTCCGTAGTATGGCCGTAAAACCGTAGTCTTTTTAGTAGTTTTTACCATTGCGTTCTGTACCGTTTTGACTAAATGGCCAACATCATATACTAAAACAGTTAAAAAAAAAAAATGGTTAGGCTTTTCCGTCGATTCACTGATATTTTCTAGCTAGAAACTCTTCCATAGTTATATCAGCAAGCTAAGGCCTTGTATCGCCCGTTAAATGCTACGGAGATAGTGCAAAAAAGCTCCTACAAATTTAACTTGCTTCAATACAGCTGCAGACCGAAGTTTCAATGGGCAGAGAGCTATAACCAGGTCCGCACTTCGCAGGTCTTCTGTTGGCTACTGATGGACTTTCAGTAGTAAAAAATCTAAGCCTAACATCGAGAAAACATTGATACTGTGCAGTGGTCGAGCTAACTATTCTCTGCGAGACAATTTCGAATAGGACAGCTTCAATTTTTTTTACCGGAAAAGCTCCGCCTCTGGAGCCTGTAAACAAAAAAGTCAGAACATTTTATTGGATAAACAATTTTTTATATTTCTTTGAGTGAGGCATGCATTGAAAAAGAAAGATTAAAATGGTAACGCCGGTCAAACGGAACGGCCGTTTTTTTTTACCAAACGGTGTACCGTTTCCCCCTCCCCCCCCCCGTTTTTTAATCGTTCAACAGCCATTCTACAGAACGGAATTTGGAACTTTATTTGTCTCCTACTGTAGCACATGAAGTATACATGTTGATAAAATCACTATTGGTCGTAGATAAACTTATGACTGTGACTATTGTGGGTACTTTTGTGAACGTCTTGTCTGTACACTACACCATTTGATAATACATTTTTCCATGATGTCCAGAAGCTATGCCGGTCGATAGGACCGGGATGGTTGATGGTTGATAAAATGTACCGGTTATAGGCGGCTTACTCTATATGACAACTTTTTTATTTTTCTTGTTTTTTGTTTTTGTTGTTGTTGCTGTTTGTTAGTTGTGTGTGTAGTGTACATTGTCATCACTTCCAGTTTAGTAATGTTGCATGTCTGTCATTCTTCACAATTTTTTTCACTACAACAACAACAACAAAAATCTCACCTTATTTACCTGAATAACAACTTTTCTTGAACTTTTTGTTACTGTTCAGCCGTAGTTATGGGATTGCTATAACTGAATAAACAATCAACTCTTCAGGTGTGTTGACAACATTTTTTATTATTTTTTATATACAGATATATTTTTTTGTTTGTTGGTGTGTTTTTTCCCCTCTATATCTCCCTTTGTCTTTTGCTGTTGTTTTAAAAAATGACATGTAGTTGTATTTGAACTGCTCATTTTATTGTTTTTGTTAATTTTTGTGCGCTCAGTTTTCCTGAACTCGTGGTGATTAGACCCGTAGCTATGATTTGTCAGAATTAGAAGTTGTGTGCGAGACGATTATGATGGTGGAGTTTCTTTGTTTGTGGATTGACACTTCTTTTTAAAGTTATCTCATGTTATTTGCCTCATGCAGGTGTTATTTACACAGAAAAAAAAACATTTTTAATTTTTTATTGTGTTATTGTTTACCAGGTTCATTTTTTGATGGGTATTGTTTGCAGCCACTTATATATATATATTTTTTTATTTTTTTTAATTGTCCCTCAGAAACCTATTGGCAGAAGGTGAGATGTAAGTGGAGCTTTGATGAGGACTGCAGCTATGACAGAAACCAGAGTAGCTCGGGATGGTGACAGACAGCACGTCAAGCATGGCCCTGGATAGTGGATTCATTGAACTGTTCAGAACTTTATAGACGTGGGTTTTTTTATTAATTTTTTTACCACATATCCAGCTAAGAAATTTATTTAATAAACAGCATTACTGCTACATAATTATGTCATTATGAGTACACTTGGAATACATATACTACACTTAGTATCTATACACTGCATGTTGCAGTAAGACAACATCATGAATACATAGGGTATACTCCAGCAACACATCTAGTACACATATAGTTTGGTACATCTGGTGTTAATAATACACACAGTATACTCCAATATTGTGGTCTGTTACAACAGATATTCACTGATGTAAACAAGAGAGTCACTGAAGTATTCCATGTGTATAACAAAAGTATATGACTATACATACACTGGTGTATATCCAAGTATTTGCATGGTGTTGCTCGTTACATAGTTCACTGTTGGTGGTTCCACTGTAAATGCATATACCCAGTACAGCTATAATAATATACATTAGTTTGTACAGTACATTAATACTAAGATAACAACACAAAACAGTGGCCAAAAACTGTATTGTGCAGCAATAAATTATGTATGTGCAATCATCCCTATATGCCGTATGAGGACTTACATGCAGCAGTTAAGCCTGGCCCCAAATTATTCTCACTTCAGAGGTTCCACTATATTGATTCTATATGCACATGTCTGAGAACTCTAGGGACTTCATCTGACCCCAGCATCAGTTGGGCGATCACCTCCTACAAATACATAAACTGTGCAATCCTACGCCCATGCATCGCAGATCTTTGCCCCCACTAACTGGCCTTAGTAATATTATAATATTTGTGCTGTTTCTACAACATCATTCAATGTGAGCCAAAAATATAGATGACGACAATATACAACATGATATATTACTGTAATAAGTTGGTCCTGCATGAACAATCCCAAATCAGATATCAAGAAATTCCACTCATCAATAGACACATCCTGCTGTGATCCCAGACATGAATTGGTTGCCACTGTCCTGGAGTGATCCCAGATGCTGCCACTGTCTTGATGTGACATACTTTCTCTAAAGATAACATTAAAAACTCAACTAAAATAGACCAAAATGAGTATAAATTTCACGTACTCGCAAGCGGATATAATCCACAACTTGAAGCCTCGCACAAGCTTCACAAACTTCATTGTAACAGCACTGCATACCATCTCAATAAAACTCAGTTGCTCTAGCTCAATAATCTAAATACAACACAACCATGTAAACTCAACCATACCCAAAAAAACAACAACTACAACAACAACAACAAAAAAAAAACGAAGAAAAAACAACAACAAAAAACATCAACAACATGGCACCCTAAATACATCATCATGTTGAAGTACAAATCATTTAAAACAGCCACCCCCTTCCCCACCAAGAAACAAAAATAATAATAAACAGACGAACAAACTTAAAGAATGTGGGTGGATCAATGTTTTAATATGCAGGCCAACCATAGGCAATTCCCAGATATCTTGAAGTACTAATTGTAATACAATGTAATATTATCTGTCATTGCACCATCTCAGTATTGTAGTCAATGGAAAATTTAATTAATTTAATTCATAGGCATGTTGGTGGGTGTGGTCCGTCATCAGAATGTTGGGAACTATAATTAAGGAGGGAGGGGGTAGGGGGTGGGGAGAGAGAGGGGGAAGTGTGGTAAGAGATTTTCAAAATTTGCACTGCCCTGACTTTATTTGCTAGTCAATTAGAATTTACCCTTTCAACCACACCACTCAACACTTCCTGGCCAGTGCTTTAGTAGTGAGTGGTGTGGTGAGGTTGTAGAGCAAACAACAGCGCACGCGTTCAGGTGAGGAACTAGAGGGAGGGGCGTTGCAATTCCCCACCCACCCAAACCTTACTTGATAACTAGGAGAGGGGGATGAGGTCCTTATTATTTATTTCTATTTATTTATTATTATCATTCTAAGCTCCGGTAAACAGCTAGCCTGCTTATCGTGAAAACGTGGGTGCCAGAATTAAAGGGGCTTGTCCCGCCCATTAATTATGGCCCAGTCAGCCCAAGATGATTAGGGGTTGGGGTTTCCGGCCCCGCCTGTGCCAAACAACTCCGCTACTAGAGCTGCGGCGATCGATGGGGTGAGAGTTGATGGATGACAGGTAAGTAGGCATGCATAATTAATGGAATAAGATGGTTCACGGCCAGGGCATCGGGAACTGGCAGTGAACTTGGGAGTTACAGGGTCATGCTGCAGGAAATACCAAGTCCCCCCAACGAATAATAATAACAAGAGTAAATAATAACAACAAAAGCAACAAAAATAGTAGTAGTAATAATAATAATAACAACAACAATAATAAATAAAATTAATAATAAGTAGCAAGTACCCTACCACACAACGGCGCTTGATATAACATGTTTTACAAATTAGGAATGCATAAACTTTTATCTCTTATATTCTGCACCACTTGGTTTATTACATCACTTTCCCTCTCCTGCTCTTCCTTCTTGAGCTCTTTCTTCAAGAGTAATGGATTCCCTTCTTCTCCTTCGTCCGTACCTCTTCCTGATTCTCAGTCTCACTGTACTTCAATCCATGATTATGGACTTAGCCTTCCCTGTTGAATCCTCACTTGTTCTTAGCTACACCCAAGTTGTCATTTCCTTAACCCATTCACAGGCATAAGCGCATATGGTACTGATCATTCAGTCGGCACTTCTCTGATTAAAAAAAAAAAATCGATTATCCAATGTAACATTCTAATTTTTTTTTTACATTGCTGTGACGTAGCACTACCTGTAATAAAAAACATTGGAAATGAAAGCATCAGTACTTTATTTTTTAGAATACTTAAAAAAATTATGGTTGCCGTAATGCTTACCTTTGAACGTCAGTCAGCCCCAATTTTTTTTGTGTGGTACGAGGCTCTGAAGCTCAGAATTTAGTAACTAGAAAGTGAACAAGCTGTGAACTGTGTTTGAACTCTGTAGCAGTGTCATGACTGAATTTAAGATCAAACCATCATAAAAGGCAAGTCCGAATTTTTAGCTTTAAAAATGTATGAATATTTTATTTTTTATTTCGTTTCTGTAAAGGCATTTCAGCAAGAATTGAAATTTTTAAGAACATCAACACGAGACCCTCTACTATTACGCAAAAGAAGTAAAGTTGGAGTGAGTAAGATCGGCATGATGGAGGAACAAGCAAGCAAGGGACAAACATAGGCCAGATGACACAAACACTAAACAATTAATTAATACTTCACACATGACTGAACATGAGGACCAACATACAATCACACATACACACACACACACACACACACACACACTCATTACTTTCACGTAAACACCTCCCTCCCCCCTTGGACTGAGCTACATTATATAGTGGACTGACCCAGCTCAGTCCAGTTCAGTTGTGGTTTAGTCTGGAAGGCTCTCTCGATTTTGCCATCACTATCCTCATCAGAAAAGTGGTTTCACTGCTATCAATTTTGCTTGGAATGATAGTAGATTTCTATTGCTGGTCACATAATTGACAATGAATATTGACAATGAATCTGTTCGTGAGCAATTTAAAACGTACGTAGACGTTCATTATATCAGAGAAATGGACAGAGTGGGCGCTTTCATGACAGTGGGTGATTACCCTGTACACTGCGATAACAATAATAACAACAATAATTGGTAAGCCAGTGAGTTCAGCTGCCTTTAATTCTTGTGCCATTGTAAGAATCCTAATGAATTAAAGTTTGTGCCTATAAAAGCTGGCTATCCTTGGGGTAGACATGAGGACATGAAATTTAGTTCACCTTGTCGATCAACAGCACATAGTCGACTATGAGACCTATCATAAGACTGCACCACCATATTAGTGTCATTACACAGCAAGCACAGCTGGATCAAAAATTACCGCTTTAAAAGCATAGCAGACTATATGAGCTCCTGATAAAATATTACTATTACATGGAGAGAGCACTCTGACCTCAAGAGTATTGATAAATTTCAATTTCAGTGTGTGTGAAACACTTCACTTAGGTTCAAGAAACTAGAGGTGAGAAACTAAAAATATACCCATTCATTCAATTCGTTTAAGCACATGAATTATTCATGAATAAACACCATTTTTGTTGTTGCTACTAACATCAGGTGATATGCGAAAGTGATAAAACGCATGTACAAATACGGGAAAATTTTGCATGCTAGATAAGTATAAATGTGGAATGATAGTGAAATGATAACTAAAAAATATTGACAAGTGGAAGGAGCTTTGGCTTTGGTCTTCAACACAACACAATACATTTTTGGCTGTGCTGTCGCAATTGAAACAATACAAACATTGAGGTGTGTATGGGAAACTTCACTCACATATACACATACACACACATGTATGCATGCCAAAGTGGTGTTTCAATAAACAGCTGCTAGGGACAAAGCTGTTTGTATAATTGGTGAGTGAGCGAAGCAAGCGAGACACTATTAGGGGTAACACAATTGAAAATCGAGGATATTTGTTTATATATGTTTGGATATACATATATATAAATAAACATCCCCGATTTTCTATTGAGTTACCCCTACTAGTGTCTAGCTCGCTTCGCTCGCCAATTAGACTTATAATGTTCAGTTAACTGAAGTGTTTGGATAATGACATTCTATTGTGTTACCAAATAGCATCTATTTTTTGGCAATTGAAGAATTAATTTCAGGTGCAAAGCCACACCTCAAAAACCACAAGCAAAACATTTTTAAGTCACTGACTTACTGGAGATCTACTTCTATTTGAGTTAGTGGCGGTGGAAGTTAATACACTATTTGTCATAGTTATAAGCCCTACACAACAGTATTTACTAGACAAACCTTGTAGGTAAGTCTTGCGTAGGTATGTTCAGTTGTGTGAAAGTATTGTGCGTTACAACTACTACTAAGAATATCACAAAGAAAATGTTTAACGTGACTTGATTTTGTTTGCTTTTTTATTTTAATTCAAACAGTTGCGGGGAGTGGTTACTATGGCATTGAATGACTTCACCATATATACGTAATTAAAAAACTCGACAATATTTTAGTAGCTTGAGTGTTAGAAGTTAAAATCAATCATTTAACAATAGTGTAGTTCAGGTTCGCTCACCATTTGTGCTCAAGTACATCACTAGTATATACTACTATATATGCTTGGACGTATGTATGTAATTATTGTACTTTGACTCTCACGTTTTTGTGTTCGCTCGTTACCTTGGTTAACATGCTGTTTGTCATCGCTGTTCGTACTTGAAAATCCATTGCCCAACAAGTTAAGCCCCCGAGAGACTACAATGTAAATCTTGTGTTGGTATATCCAGTGAACGAGTGCATGTGAGAGTGTTGTGTGTTACATGTGCTGACTAGCTAAGAACAAACAATAAAAATATTTGCTGCTTTTTGTGTAGCTTCTGGGGTTCCTTCCTGTTTCTTTTAAAGCAAGTCTTATATGTGACCGTCTATAGGAAAACCAGGCACAACGCGGCACCCTTCGAAAAAAATTTTTGTTGCACTTACGGAGTTCTCGGCGTCCAGATATTGAGCTCTCCAAGTTTTATCGTCGTAGCTTAAGTCGTTCCCGCTATAATAGACCTAACCGTTCCCTTCCGTCGGCTTGAAACAATACATTTTAAAGAAATCGATCGATCTTTTCTCGATATTACGCACGCCGCGTTGTGCCCGGTTTTCCCATAGACGGTCACATATAGAGTTAGGATTTACACGGCGCAATAATTCCTTGGAAAAGCTTCTTCTTTTTTTTAAGTCCCAAAAATTGCCGTGAGTGGTCTCGTACACTAATTTTAAAAAGTCAGCCATGTAGTTTGAACAAATTATGCATGATGATTATATATTGAAAATGAATTTTACCCTTTCACTTTGTATGTATGTCAATTTTATAACTAAAGCACATCACAAGTACAATGCATTTCCCCTAGGACTGTGTATATGAGTGGGTGTGTATGA
>WLWD01006384.1_pt1 | contig 59242 bp, 47 predicted proteins | sample 6712731 | NCBI WGS metagenome assembly WLWD01 (sample SAMN12718690, study PRJNA576275) | sponge metagenome | isolation source: marine sponge | host: Mycale hentscheli | place: New Zealand: South Island, Marlborough, Capsize Point | collected 2014-11-01 | reverse complement strand
ATATATGTGACAGTCTATGGGAAAAGGGGGCACTTCACTTAAAAATTGAAATTGAGATATAGGCTCCAAAAGTAAGTCATAGGAAAAATTCTTTCTTTCTCCTATTTTTGTTTTTTGCAGAATTAGTCTTAGTGACCCTTACTCTAAGTCTATGCCAAATTTCAAATGCTGAAACAACTTAAAAGACCCCAAGCGTGCCGTGGAAAGACAAGCTACTTTTTATTCTCTCTCGTTCTCGAAGTACAATAAACGGGGAATGGGCGGAGTTTCAAACAAGCAGCTAAAAAAACTGCATAGCTTTGAGAATAGTGCAAGCAATCTACAGCTTACCTCTGGTTGAAAGTTTACCACTACATGGAGTAGAGTAACCAAGGATTCCGACAAGACAGGCTGTGAGACGCTCTGAAAGCTAAAAAGAACTCTACGCAAACTTCGTTAGTCGCCGTTAAAAAGCGGCTGTACGATTTAATTGCGTATGCGGAGTACGCCGTTAAGTATACGGAAACATTAATTATACCGGAAGTGGAAATTCAATTTATGTTTTCTCAATTTCTAGTTCAATTGCTTTGCTGAATACAGCCCGGTTCAACTGCCAGTTTCTCTACACGGGGAAGGTTTTACCCTCCAGTATTTTAGCACTAAGTTGTGATAAATTGTAGCTTTTTATTAGCATAAAAAACTCAATTTTTTTTGTTTGAGTGAAGTGCCCCCTTTTCCCATAGTCTGTCACAGTATATATATATATATATCATAATGTAATGTATATTATGTGGACAAAGAATTAGCAAAAGTTGTATTCACCAAATTAGGTTGTAATAATGTTATGCTCAGGTGTTCTCACTGGCACGTGCGTATGTATACATTTGTAAGTTGGAACAACAGCAAGGAGTGTTTGGAATGTCTACCTAAGTTATATTTACTACACAATAGTAGGCCAACATTCACATGTGGTATTGATTTGCTAATACATGTACTGTATATACAATACCCATTAGTAATAGCTTCTATGCAACCCCCCCAACCCTAATGTATCTGAACCCCCCACCCCCCAATGCATCTAATGATCTAAGGGAGGGTTATCCAGAGTAATAAGACTGCATTACACGCCCGTATTGGTGAGGATGAAACACTCAGGAATGCCAGAATACCTGTGGTCACTTGACTGAGCGAAGCTTTGACCATTAGTGTGCTAGCTGGCAGGAATACATATATAGCCCGTTACCTGAGCGACCACGCTTGTCGTTGAGTACTATAAATCTGATAGAGTCTCCGGTATGAAAATATATTAGAGGGAAAAGTTGATATAGTTTTTAGCAGCCACTAAAAAAGTACTGGGAAAATGACAGGAGAGCTATAAATAGAGCTATTGGTTATCAATGGGCTATAAAGTAGTTATAAAAATCGGTTTGTATTGCGATTCACACACCCACGCCACTTGGGCTTCACCCTCTTGTCTCGGGATTTGTAAATCGTGGTTTATAATTATTACTTACCATGCATTGCTATCAGTCAGTCAATCAACTGTAAACTTAGATAAAGTGTATTGTATTGGGTATATGATAACATTATAACATTTCTTATCCAGCACAATGGATTGCAAGTAGAAAATCAAAACACTAGATACATAAGTATTGTTGGTGTAAGACTCCATGTCTTTCATCCCCCCCCCCCCAGTTTGTCCCTGGTACTCTGTTATTTTGTAAAAAGAAAAATATCCAGCTGCAAGTTGTGACAGTTTAAGTGCTTGAATTCGCACACACCAAGCTTTATGTTCATGTATTTTTGTTAGTATATTATGAAAGATACATTTGTGTCACAGCCTCAGATGCCCTTGTGGCTGGCTGTTGGTGGAATCTTCATTTTTCTTTTTTAAATATTTCATCTGTGAAGGTGTGGTTTTAATGGGCTTTGGTGAAGTACATCCTTGTTGGGTCTACTCAAATGCTGTCTCTCTACAACAACAAATACAATACATGTACAAGTTTGATTGGTTTGGTTTATGGATATTAAATGCTGTCTGACAGAAGCGAGGTGTGGTGTGGGAATTAAAGGTATTCATGTATGTACCATTATATTCATATGAGTTGTAGAGGACAACAGTGTGTTATGAATACTCCCAAGTGGGTATTAAAAATGGTATTATTTTTCTGGGGAAGTACTATTATCAGTCTTGATGACATTCCTGGTGTATGTGTGTTATGAGCATGAATGATGTTGTGTTGCCGTGTGCGTGTGTCCCCAGGCAACTGGTGGGAGGTCTTGAGTTGAGACTGACTGACTTGGAAGAGGGGAGTCTCCCATCGGGAAAAAAGGCTGAGCGGTTTTTGGCGTCTCATGGACCCCTTACCAGTTCTTTGCTGGTAAGAGATGACACCAACGACGGACAGCAGTCCGTGAGCAAGAATGACTACAGTATGGGGTCGCCCTCCTCTGGGAGAAGTAAGGGAAACCCCCTCCTCAGCCACTTGATGAAGCCGTGGTCTGTTGGAGCCAATCGGTTGGGAGTGTCGGGCGGCAGCGATGTCAACCTGATGGGGTTGCCGATGCAATATCTGGTAAGGAGTGGCGATGCAGCAGATAGCGTGACGAGTTTGGACGGTGATGAGAGCACTCTGGCGGGAGGAGGCGGGAATATCGGCACTGATCTGTCTCTTACTTCCATGGACCTCAGTGAACTGGAGGGTAAGGGGTTGCATGTGTCCACATGAGTATGTGTATGTATGTATGTTTGTGTTTGTATGTGCGTATGTACGTGTGTATGTGTTGCGTATGTACGTGTGTATGTGTTTGTTTTGCTCTCTCTGGGTGTATTTGTATGTATGTGTGTGTGTACATAATTGACCGGGTGAGTGATAAGGCACAATCTCAGGTCTGATATATCTAATGGTCCTGTCAATGATGCATAACAAAGAGCCATCCAATAGGGTAATGCCTACACACAACGTAGTGACTCATGTTTGTACAGGCATATTGATGACTCTGCATTTACATAAACATTACTGGCAAGGTTTCATACAGGATTTTTTCTTGGGTGGGGGGCAACTTCGAGTGTAAGAACTGAGTTACGTTTTGTTTCTTCGCAATAATCTAACAAAGCTAAGCATAAGAGAAGAGTTGTTGCTAAAGTTCGTAGGCTATTTAGAGATTTCTTCAAGACGTGGTAAAAGGTTATGGAGTCAAAGTCACTGGATAAAGTACCAGGGCTCCAAGAGGTCCTAGAAGAACTATCTGCTGTCTTTAGTGAATGTTTTAGACACAACTAATTAAGTGATATTGTGCATTCAATTTGGTATCAGCTGACAGATATTTAGATTATGAAATCAGCTAACAGAACAGAACTCGGCATAACTAAAGAGTTGCCATTGAAGGTTTCAGACACAATATCAGACACAATATTACTGACCTATAAGACAAATTCCAACAGAGTAATCACGTTATCGGTTTAATGTTACTACAATGGTCACTTTTTTGTCATTACAATATTGTACCTGAATTAAGTAGTTGGCAATTGTTTGGGGGAACATTTTTTGCTTGAGGTGAGAAATCTGGGATTCCCCCTGCCCTGCCCCCTCTATGAAACCTTGGCTGGACAATGAATCTAGCTTGCTGCCCCTGTGGTACATGTGTTATTACATGTGAATGCCACAATGGCATGGACAGGGGTCACAATAGCTGGGCTCAATGTTGCTAGCTCATAATTACATATGTATTGCATAACTAGACATCTAGACATGTGGGAAAGATATAATTTCTGTTCACTGTACGAGATAATACAATCCGGGTATTTGAATGAATGTCTTGTATTTTTTCAGATTCCACTTACAATGATGTGGATGAACTTGTTCTCGAGTCTGACGATACCATCTCAGCTGGCCACTCCCTCTAACCTGCTGACCACACCTTCCGATCTTACCATCATTATTTCTCATTTAAATATAATGCAATCTGATCACTTACAATTTTTAGCTGGGTTAGGTGGTGGGTGTACTGTATTTTAAATGTTCATGGGCATAAGTTGTAAAATAAACTTTCTGGTTAGTTGTCCACGCGCGCCATCCATTAAAAAAAAAAAAAAAAAAAAAAGCGGCACGGAAGTGGGCGTATTTCCTTATATAAATCTGATATTTGCAAGCTTGGGTTTAGTGGCAATTTGTTCTTCTGAGTTCGCTTGAGAATGGCCACCGCGGGCGAGTCGTACGTGGCCCCTGCGCCCCAACCCGTCCAGCAAGCAGAGGCTGCTCGTCCCCCTACTTTGGTGAGCGGCAGGGTCCAGCATTTCAAAGGCTATTTGACCAGACAAACTACCATCCTGAAAAGGTGGAAAAAAAATTGGATCGAAATTGAGCCAGGTCAGTAATTCATAGAAGGACGGTGTTTGTGACAGACACCAGCTTTGATATATTGTTGTCATTGTAAAGAATGTCCTGTAAGTCTTGTCTGACTACTCCTACTCAATACAATGCTGTGCAAACTGATACCTATAGCTAACCACCATTTTTTAACCCTTGAACAGGCAATCAACACCACAATTTTTTGTCTGAATATTCCCTTACAACTCTATATCAATAGAAAGCTGTGGACCTGATGAACATGATAATGTGGTTAGTTCCCTAGCGACTAAGTACCAAGGTTTTACACGTGGTTGTTATTTTTTAAACCAATTTTTATGAAAAAGAATCTATTCTCTTTTCTTTTTCAATCATATATATATAATTAATAATAAATCAACTTTATACTGGTGATTAGGTGGTTTCAACACAGAATAGTATGACAGACACTTCTAATATTCCAATATACTGGACCAAACCGTCTCTTGCTTGCTGCTCTCACACTCCTAGCACTTTTTCTACTACTACATGTTCATCACCCCTTCCTTCTAATACCTATAATAGGTAGACTTCCATTCCTACTGGCCTTAGTGCTGCTTGATTATACAGGCTTCCCTGAGGCTTCATCATTACTTTCTACAGCTCTAAACCCTAAGGAAAACGGCTGCAAGGGTTGCTAGCTATCTGTCCTTACTTTCTTCTCTAAAACTGCCGTTCTCCAGAAGCTCAACAGCCTTGACGGTTGTAAAACAAGAATACATAAGCTCCTGATCGAACGGTCGGAAAAATCAGTAAAGGGTCCACCGCAAGTGAAGTTTGCTACTATTTTTAACTGACTAATCAGTAAAGCAGTCTTTTAGGCGTCTTTTGATTACTGTATATTGTGTGTAGCTTTAATATTGTATTTTTTATGATTTTTAAAAAAGTGATCGATTTCCGCGGCTGCAACGGTTAAAGGGTTAACTACTAATATGGTAGAATTTGATTGTTTGAATGTGAAGCCTATATTGTTACTCAAATAAATGACAACAACTAAAGCAAAAACAACAATAAGAAAACAACAACAGTAAAACCAGAGCCCCTATACAACTTTCATGTTTTTCTCTCTCAAATGTTTGTAATGCGTTCATAATGAATTTATTATTGTGATTGTTTAGTAGGTGTTATTGAGCACATTATGTACTGAATTAATACTCTGCTCAGTTGTTTCATTAGTTGGAATCTGAGCATGTTGAAAGGGCTGGAAATAATTAGGTAATTTTAAGTTCCAGAACATATTTAGACCCATAAATATTTTTATATTTGTAATGAAAAAAATCCATTAAGCAAGGGAAAATGTGACACCTAATTCTTGTAAAAACAACAACAGATGCAGTGAATATTTCTTCAAATTTCTCAAGGAGATGATTATTTTTAGCACCTGAACAAAGCTGCTATTTTAAGCACTTCGGAGCTAACGCTATTGCTAGAAAAATTTGTGGTAGTTTATGATCTCTCACTTAACACCTCTTTAAATAAGCAGTAATCTGTTTTTAATGGACATGGGAAGCCAAGAGTGTATCAGCAGCTAGATTGAGATGTCTTATTTTTAGATGTTGTTTTGACTGACAAACTGTCAGATGGACAGATCGTCAAAAATTACGTACAGACGCTGGTAGGTGGAAAAGCAGACAGACAGAAAGGCAGACAGACAGAAAAGCAGGCAGACAGACAGAAAAGCAGACAGAAAATTAGACAGAATGAGAGATAGAGTAGTGTTAAATGTGTGCAGCCTTCACCTAAGCAGATAGCTCTGCTCCAGTACTCCCAGTCTCATTAAGTTATAGATGGCTTGACCAATAGTAGGTACTTTAGAGTTTAGCTACAAGGATCATTATTAAGTCTCCGCCACACAGTGATGCTTGATGGAACTAGCTTATTATACTCTACCACTTGGTTTATTTTCATCAGATTTGTCCAGCTCTCTTTCTTCCTGTGCAGTCTCAGCCCTTCTTATCTTTCCTCCTTTCCTTTCTTCAGTTCTTTCTTCTTCAGTTATGGATTCCCTTCTCCTCCTTTGTTTTTCTCACCTGCTTCTCAGTCTCTCTGGCCTTCTATCCATAATAGTGAACTTACACTTAGTAAAACCATTGCCTTCCCTGTTGAAACTTCGCCTTGCCGATTTCACCTGCTTTTAGCTACAATAGTCATCGTTTCCTTAAGTGTCTTTATTAAACTACAGAATGTGATGATGCTTCACCTATTTGTACATGATAACACTTTACCTAACCACCTTAGTTAATGAATTATTCATGAATACACACTGTCGTCGTGTTATGACACGTAAGTGTATTATATAAAGTTGATCCTTTTTTTTTTTTGGTGATACATTATGACAATTTTTTTAATTTACTTACCAATTCAGGAGTTATTGATGCTTGTTTAAAATTTTTTTTCATGCTTGCTAAATATGTACTATAAGTATACCAGTATTGTCTTTTTGTACTGCGTAACTTATATTTCAACTTAGTAGCTATAAGTATTAAGTTATTGGCTGTATGGACATAGAACACTGCTATAATTGTTGTACATGTTTCTTTTGTGTATGTCATTAGGTTCCAATGTTCATAAAATAAGGAAAGTTGGAACTCACCAATCTATTGTGGCTACTCTAAACGACAAACATTTTCGAGTGGAGGCCATGTCTGATGATCCAAAGGACAAAAATTTCCTTGTATTTCGTGTGGTCAATAGTGACGATGGAAAAGACCTGATTCGCTTCAGAGCAGATGACATTGTGACTATGCGTCAAGTGATGGCTTCCCTGGCATCAGAAACTGACGGACTATTCTCCAAGCAGTCTGATACTGGTGTACCAGTAGAAGCCACCCACGGTCTGTGGGATGTGTACCATCCTTCAGAAGATGAGCTGTACTTGCGTCAAAAGATGTTTGATTCTCATGCGAAGGTACAGGAAAGTGCAACTGAAGCTCAAGACTCTGTTTCAGATGCCCCTCCTAGTTACGAGTCAACTGTCCAGCAACTTCCTGTCGGGTTTTACTTCCCAGAAGATACAGGTGTAAAATTATCAGCAGATGCTCGTGCAGAATTAGCTTACCCTGGTGCAGCTATGCCCATGTATGATCCGAACGCCCCTTTACCAAAAGCGTATCGAAGGCCTTGGCATGATACATTCAAGCCTCCTCGAGGACCCCCAGTGTTTTACCCAGTCAGCATTGGCTACGGTGCTGAAGTGGGCCTTTCTCCCGGTTTACAGGCTCTGTGGGATTTCAATACTAAATCTTATTTCTTTCTTGATCATATTAACCGAGTTACTTTTTATGAAGACCCACGACCACCTCCTGAGCCTCAGGCTATAGTACAAAAAGAGTCCTTTTCCTATGGTAATCGCATAAGGGAATCTAATATACCACCCAGTGTTTGCCGACAAGACCATGTAATTGAGAGTACCACGGCACGTGCGCTGTCGCGACCCCATGGCTACATAGTGCATGCTTGTGGTGTGCATGGTAGGCATGGGTCACCAGGACAGAAAGGTGCAACAGGCATACCTGGCATAAGTGGACACAATGGCATAGGTCATGGTAGTAATGGGGGTCCTGGTGGACCAGGAGGACCTGGGGGACGAGGCACAGATGGAGAGAGGGCTGTAGATGGTACTGAAGCCAGTGATATGATTGTGAGTTTATCAGGCAATGCAGATGAGCTTACAGTTTCTGGTACCTGTCAAGTGGTTGCTAAGCTGGGGGGTGTTCGGGCTGAGGAAGTTATGTTATTCAACTGCCGTGGGGGCAATGGAGGGCATGGCGGAATAGGTGGTGACGGTGGTGAAGGAGGATTTGGAGGTCATGGAGGGCACGGGGCTCGTGGTCGGGATGGGATGAGCTCATCTAGTGGCCGAGGTGGTAGTGGAGGTTCGGGTGGTAATGGTGGGCCTGGAGGTCCAGGGGGCCAAGGAGGGCCAGGTGCCAGAGGTGGAGATGGTGGACATGCTGGCTATGGTGGGGTGTGTGTCCTCCAGTCTTATGATCCCACATTGCTCATGCTGGTAGATGCCGACTGCATGTGTGGAGCTTCAGGATCGGCAGGTGCAGGAGGATCTGGAGGCAGTGGTGGTTTTGGTGGCCCAGGAGGATCTGGGGGATCTGGAGGCAGTGGAGGTAGTGGCGGAACAACGAGAGATTCCCAAGGGCATACCACTCACCACTCTAGCGGATCTAGTGGCTCGAGTGGGTACCGAGGATCCAATGGATTCCCTGGTTCAAAGGGATCTGATGGTCCAGGTGGAATAAATGGTAATCCAGCCAGTAAGGGAGGCATTTTGTGGGTTGTCACTAGCCCTAATAGTGGAGTTTTATATCAAGCTGGGACAAGATATGACGCTGAAGTTACAGACTTCAATGTTGTATCTGCCATTGATGATGGAATATTTGAACCCAATGAGAGGATCATGGTTTCTGGTGTTACTGTAGTCAACAGTGGAGGTCTTCCTTTGCCAGAAGGTGCATCCCTATTTATGCCTTCTACAGAAACTATAAAATTTGAGCCAACAAAATACAATCTTCCAAGTGAAAATCTGTTTCCAGGCAATTCCCACATTGTTCCCACTCAGTACTATGGTCGCATTTTCGACCAGCCTCCACCCAATGTTCCCGGTCCTTTTGTGTCAACTGCTAAATTCAAGCCTCGTGCAGAAATGCTTGGCAGACCATTTGAGAAATCATTTCTGTCCAGGGAACTTGTTGTTCAGTATCCTATAAAGCTAGAGTACTTGAGATGTTCTGAGAATCTCGGCAGAGGTGAAGTGTCAGTATTTGAAATAGGAATTCAGAACATATCCACTATGCCTTATGGCAATTGCGCTGGTTCAGGTGGCAAAGTATCTCTACAGATCCACTTGGATGCTAGACTCATTCCAGTGGGTTCAGCTGATATTGGATTAAGTTCTGTTCCTTACACTGTCACGTACGATCCCAACGTAAGAGACAGCATGTACATCCAAATGCACGAGATTCCTCCCAAGCAGACAGTGAAGGTACAGATCACTGTACAAATGGAAAGTCGTGCTGAATTGTTTGACCGTTGCTTTTGGCAGACTGACGTGTACCTGAGAGACAAGCTGATAGAATACAACTTTGAGAAAGTTCGAGTGACTCCATTTTACACTCCAACTGATCCTGTGGCCGATGTTTTGATGATCACAAACGAGCACATCACAAGGAAGGAGTTTGTATTTTGGCAGAAAATTCTTGAAATAATGAACGTTTCTGTCGATTTCTGGGACACCACAAGATACAACGGCCTTTCAGTGGACAGGAGCACCAATGCTCGTCACCCTGTGACATGGGAAGGGAAGTATACAGGAAAGATGATTCTGTATCCTCACTGTCAGCTAGATCTCCTCTACAGTGTGGACATTCCCAGGCATTTTCACGGCACAGAATATCGGGACAGTGTTCTGAAAGAGCTCCATTCCAGCATGCTTCTCTTTCTTAGGGAGTCTCCATTTCGAGGTCGAACTTCAGAGAGATATCACGATCGAGGAGATCTTCAAATACTTAGACATCTTGCCGTAGCGGAAGGCACAGTCGGACTTCCAGACGAAGTCACCTACGGCAGCTGGCATTTGTGTCGTCCAGGCACATGTTTTGTGTCTGCTGAGCCATACTTGAAGTGGGAAAAGAAGTATCTTAAAAAGTTAGAGAAGCAACATCCAATGCAAGCCCCAGTAGTTGTTTCTCGTCAGACATCAATTCAACCTGCGGGCAAACTGAATTACACATACGGATCTGTTGACATTCGCAAAATTCCAATATTGCGTTCTTCCAAGTTTGTGGCAGCAGACGGTGTCGGAGGTAGCTCAGTGGACATGAGTCTCGACGATGTCCACCTTACTCCAGCGTGTTCTGAAATTCCACTGGGAAGCAAGTACGGCCAAGTATTTTTACTGACACTGTTTTCTTTACCACTGATTAATAAAATTCGTTTGATAAAGGCACAGTCTCAGCAGACCATTGAAAATACTCCTGCTTTGTCATTTCTGTCTCCTAATGGTAACGTATTTTCTCTTGCAAAGCTTGCGATGATCTGTATAGCTGACGAAGTTGCAGATGAGCTCTATAGCTATTCTGGATCTAGTGAACGTTTGCGAATCTTAGCCACGAACATCGAGCAAAACTCTGAAGCTTTCACTGCCAACGGCGTAGTCATTCTACAAGGACTCGAGCTTATCAATAAAGAAGTCAAGATATGCAAGGAGAAAGTAGATCATACTAGCATCGCCCCTTTCATGTCAGATGTAAATCGTCACTCTCAGTCCATTAGCCGAATGATGCGCCATTCAGGTGTCAACAGTCGGAACTTAGCAGATTTGCCTCCTCTCCGTGTTCTCCTAAGTTCTGAACATATTCATCGCAGTCACCAGCATTGGGTCGAGCATGACAGATGGAATCTTTTTACACATTAGAAACTATCTTTGTACATTATTTTAATCTTATAGTTACATTTTGGTGTTCCATATATTAAGTCTTCCCCTTTTTTTTTATGCAAACATGACTGTAGTTTATTATTATCAATTTTATGTTGATTTTTTATAGTCATATTAGTTACGTTGTGTTTAAAAGAGATGGTCATTTTTAAAATTAGTTTAATATAATACATTTGATCAGAATTGGGAGTCTATAAGTTATATCATATATTCCATGGCTGGTACATGTAGCTCTAACTGTACTTACCAACAAATGCCCGTGGTAATGAAGCAGCATTATTCCATCATTTATCAGAGAACTCGCATTATTGAAAGCCATCAAAATATTTGGCAAGTGTCATTTTCCTACTAAATGACAAATAAAGTGTTCTAAAAATTAATAAAATAACTTTAGGTGTAAGTTTGAACTTGGAGGCAAATTTGCATAATTGGGTACTTACTGAACTTTCCATGATCTCTTTCTTGTTGAAGGCCGGTGGTGTGCATTCATGAATAATTCAGAGTCATAAAGCGTCGTCAACAAATCTAGGTTGGAGAATGCAGAGAAGCAGGAGAAGGCAAGGGCCAAGAAAAATAGAAGCAGGAGAGTGAAATAAAATAGCAACTGTCCTAATTTTGTACATCAAGCGCAACACCGCGGCGGGGTACTAGTCAAATTATAAAAGAATAATGAGCAAACCTAGCTAGTTAGGTTTAAAATACACGGTTACACCAGAAACCCTTCCCGACCTAGTATCCCACAATCTATCACGGTTGGGTCAAGGGTCTGGCTAGTCTCGCGCGCCAAACCCTTTACCCAACCGCTCCGAGCGGAGCGGTTGGGTAAAGGGTTTGGCGCGCCAGACTAGGGTCTGGCCCCACTACTGTCTGACTTGCAAGATACACGATATATGTATATCACACGCACCCAGACCGGAAGCAATAAGGTAAGCGATTATGTGACAAAATAGTGGGCGTGATGGCTCGACCAATATTGTTGTGGGGTCAAAACCGCTTCGCTCGCTTGCACCGTGATGGCCTCTCTTAGTCAGTCCTACGCTGCCCCAGCACCACAGCCGGTACAGCAGGCTGAAGCAGTACGGCTTCCTACTCTAGTTAAGGGCAAAGTTCAACCCTTCAAAGGCTATTTGACGAGGCAAACGGCTATCCTAAAAAAGTGGAGTAAAGAATGGATTGAAATTGAACCTGGTCAGTAATTATCTAACGGTTCGATTTTTAGAGGCGTAGCCTAAATGGGATATTATTTTTCACTCTTGTATTGTATTTTTTTTTGCTGTTGCTGGGGTATCTAGTTTCATTACGCAGATTTATGGGATGTAGCTACATTACAGACTTTACTTAATTCTTTTTTGATCAAAAACAATTTTTAATTTCAGTTCACATTGAACAATGGGCTTTCTTGAAGGTTTACAAAATGTTAAGCAAAGATAGATTAAACATTTATGTACCAAAATATGCATGAATTAATTAGCTTTCAATCAAGGTGTTCTTAATGTGTTGTTTTGGTTTCATATGTGTTAATTTAAATTTATGCAGTTGTGTTTACAGTTTCTTTCTGAGTAGCTAATAAATTTACTCTTGGCTCCTTGAGTGGCTAGAGAGTTTTTTTTATGTAGCTACTAAAATTGTTTCTAGGTGGCATTTCAAAGACAAGTGCTTTATTTCAAGTTGAATTCATTATTTTGAGATCATTCTTGTCTTTGTTATAGTCTATGGTTTCTCAAAAGGAGTATTGGTCCGCTTTATTTTAACTATTGCTTTTATAGGTGCTACAACCCACACAGTACGAAAATTTGAAAAGCACCAATCAACTGTAGCAACTTTGAATGAAAATTGCTATTGCGTGGAGGCCATGTCTAATAATCCTAAAGACAAAAATTTTCTTGTATTTCGCATTGTCAATACTGTCGATGGGAAAGAGCTGGTTCGATTTAGAGCAGATGATATTGTGACAATGCGACAAGTTATGGCTTCTCTTGCTTCTGAAGTTGATGGATTGTTCTCCAAGCAGTCTGATACTGGTGTATCAGTAGAAGCCATTCATGGTCTGTGGGATGTGTACCATCCTTCAGAAGATGAGCTGTACTTGCGTCAAAAGATGTTTGATTCTCATGCAAAGGCACGGGAAAGTGCAACTGAAGCTCTTAACTCTGTTTTAAGTGCCCCTCCTAGTTACGAGTCAACTGTCCAGCAACTTCCTGTCGGGTTTTACTTCCCAGAAGATACAGGTGTAAAATTATCAGCAGATGCTCGTGCAGAATTAGCTTACCCTGGTGCAGCTATGTCCATGTATGATCCTAATGCCCCTTTACCTAAAGCATATCGAAGGCCTTGGCATGATACATTCAAGCCTCCTCAAGGACCCCCAGTGTTTTTCCCAGTCAGCATTGGCTACGGTGCTGAAGTGGGTCTTTATCCCGGTTTACAGGCTCTGTGGGATTTCAATACGAAGTCTTATTTTTTCCTTGACCACACAAACAAGACTACTTCCTTTGAAGACCCACGATCACCACCAGATTCTCGCCCTATCATCCAAACAGAGTCTTTTGAATATGGTAGTCAAATTCGAGAGGCACACATTCCCTATGATGTTGAACGGCAGGATTCAGTTATTGTATCCACAACAGCACGTGCATTGACTCGGCCTCATGGTTTTATTGTGCATGCTTGTGGTGTGCATGGTAGGCATGGGGGACCTGGACAGAAAGGTGAGGCAGGTATACTTGGAATACATGGGCATCATGGCGTACATTCAGGCAGTAATGGGGGACCAGGAGGACCAGGAGGATCTGGGGGGCGAGGCACAGATGGAGAAAGAGGTGTAGATGGTACTGAAGCCAGTGATATGATTGTGAGTTTATCAGGCAATGTAGATGAGCTTACAATTTCTGGTTCTTGTCAAGTGGCAGCTAGACTGGGAGGTATACAAGCAGAGGAAATTGTTCTTTTTAACTGTCGTGGTGGGAATGGAGGACATGGTGGAAGAGGTGGTGAAGGTGGTGAAGGGGGAATAGGTGGTCATGGAGGACACGGGGCTCGTGGGCATCATGGTCACAGTTCATCTCATGGCCGAGGTGGTAACGGAGGTCCGGGTGGTGATGGTGGGCCTGGAGGTCCAGGGGTCCAAGGAGGGCTAGGTGCCAGAGGTGGAGACGGTGGACATGCTGGCTATGGTGGGGTGTGTGTCCTCCAGTCTTATGATCCCACATTGCTCATGCTGGTAGATGCTGACTGCATGTGTGGAGCTCCAGGATCGGCAGGTGCAGGAGGATCTGGAGGAACGAGTGGATTAGGAGGCCCTGGAGGATCTGGGGGATCTGGAGGTCGTGGTGGTCGTGGTGGGCATTCAAGAGATTCAAAAGGGCACACTAGACACCATCCTAGTGGACATTCAGGTAGGAGTGGTTACAAAGGAAGCAATGGATTTCCTGGTGGCAAAGGCCTGGATGGACCTACTGGAATACATGGTAACCCAGCAAATAAAGGTGGTATTCTTTGGGTGGTAAGTAGCCCTGAAAATGGAGTTCTTTATCAAGCTGGGACACGATATGATGTTGAGGTTACAGACTTCAATGTTGTATCTGCCATTGATGATGGAATATTCGAACCCAATGAGAGGATCATGGTTTCTGGTGTTACTATAGTCAACAGTGGAGGCCTTCCTCTACCAGAAGGTGCATCCCTATTTATGCCTTCTACAGAAACTATAAATTTTGAGCCAACAAAATACAATCTTCCAAGTGAAAATCTGTTTCCAGGCAATTCCCATGTCGTTCCCACTCAGTACTATGGTCGCATTTTCGACCAGCCTCCACCCAATGTTCCCGGTCCTTTTGTGTCAACTGCTAAATTCAAGCCTCGTGCAGAAATGCTTGGCAGACCATTTGAGAAATCATTTCTGCCCAGGGAACTTGTTGTTCAATATCCTATAAAGCTAGAGTACTTGAGATGTTCTGAGAATCTCGGCAGAGGTGAAGTGTCAGTATTTGAAATAGGAATTCAGAACATATCCACTATGCCTTATGGCAGTTGCGCTGGTTCAGGTGGCAAAGTATCTCTACAGATCCACTTGGATGCTAGACTCATTCCAGTAGGTTCAGCTGATATTGGATTAAGTTCTGTTCCTTACACTGTCACGTACGATCCCAACGTAAGAGACAGCATGTACATCCAAATGCACGAGATTCCTCCCAAGCAGACAGTGAAGGTACAGATCACTGTACAAATGGAAAGTCGTGCTGAATTGTTTGACCGTTGCTTTTGGCAGACTGACGTGTACCTGAGAGACAAGCTGATAGAATACAACTTTGAGAAAGTTCGAGTGACTCCATTTTACACTCCAACTGATCCTGTGGCCGATGTTTTGATGATCACAAACGAGCACATCACAAGGAAGGAGTTTGTATTTTGGCAGAAAATTCTTGAAATAACGAATGTTTCTGTCGATTTCTGGGACACCACAAGATACAACGGCCTTTCAGTGGACAGGAGCACCAATGCTTGTCACCCTGTGACATGGGAAGGGAAGTATACAGGAAAGATGATTCTGTATCCTCACTGTCAGCTAGATCTCCTCTACAGTGTGGACATTCCCAGGCATTTTCACGGCACAGAATATCGGGACAGTGTTCTGAAAGAGCTCCATTCCAGCATGCTTCTCTTGCTTAGGGAGTCTCCATTTCGAGGTCGAACTTCAGAGAGATATCACGATCGAGGAGATCTTCAAATACTTAGACATCTTGCCGTAGCGGAAGGCACAGTCGGACTTCCAGACGAAGTCACCTACGGCAGCTGGCATTTGTGTCGTCCAGGCACATGTTTTGTGTCTGCTGAGCCATATTTGAAGTGGGAAAAGAAGTATCTTAAAAAGTTAGAGAAGCAACATCCAATGCAAGCCCCAGTAGTTGTTTCTCGTCAGACATCAATTCAACCTGCGGGCAAACTGAATTACACATACGGATCTGTTGACATTCGCAAAATTCCAATATTGCGTTCTTCCAAGTTTGTGGCAGCAGACGGTGTCGGAGGTAGCTCAGTTGACATGAGTCTCGACGATGTCCACCTTACTCCAGCGTGTTCTGAAATTCCACTGGGAAGCAAGTACGGCCAAGTATTTTTACTGACACTGTTTTCTTTACCACTGATTAATAAAATTCGTTTGATAAAGGCACAGTCTCAGCAGACCATTGAAAATACTCCTGCTTTGTCATTTCTGTCTCCTAATGGTAACATATTTTCTCTTGCAAAGCTTGCGATAATCTGTATAGCTGACGAAGTTGCAGATGAGCTCTATAGCTATTCTGGATCTAGTGAACGTTTGCGAATCTTAGCCACGAACATCGAGTAAAACTCTGAAGCTTTCACTGCCAACGGCGTAGTCATTCTACAAGGACTCGAGCTTATCAATAAAGAAGTCAAGATATGCAAGGGGAAAGTAGATCATACTAGCATCGCCCCTTTCATGTCAGATGTAAATCGTCACTCTCAGTCCATTAGCCGAATGATGCGCCATTCAGGTGTCAACAGTCGGAATCTGGAAGATTTACCTCCTCTCCGTGTTCTCCTAAGTTCTGAACATGTTCATCGTAGTCACCAGCATTGGGTCGAGCATGACAGATGGAACTTAATTTGTTAGTGATCAGATATATTTATTATTTATGAGTTTCCTGTTCATATATGGCAAGGCAGAAATTTAATTTTTTTGCTGTAACATTATTAATATAGTTCAATTTCGTATTTGTATTATTTTGAGTTGTTCATAGCTATGTTTTCTGAACATAATATTGTGAGGAAATTGTGGGCATAAATTCTTTCAGGAATTGATACTTAAATTATGGGCATGTGTGACTAGCCTCTAGAGTAAATCATGACAGATATATGGCGAGGCAGAAATTTTATTCTTTTGCTGTAACATTATTAATATAGTTCAATTTTCGTATTTGTATTATTTGGAGTTGTTCATAGCTATGTTTTCTGAACATAATATTGTGAGGAAATTGTGGGCATAAATTCTTTCAGGAATTGATAATTAGATTATGGGCAAGTGTGACTAGCCTCTAGAGTAAATCATGACAGTACAGTTGTAATAATATAGAGTACATAAACTTGTACCATGGTTCGTTCAAACCGTCCAATCAGATTTCTCAATTCGGGGTGAATAAATCACTTATACACCTCCTAGGAGGTGAATATTTTTTGCCCGTGGCCTAGAATTACGATCTGTAGCTAAGCGAAGCGGCGACCAACGAGGAAGGTGCCAGAAGTTTTTTCAGCTCAGAATCTGCCTCTTTACTCTCTTTGCTCTTATTGGATAATTTTGATTATATTACTATTAATCAAACTAATACAGTACAAGTGCAAATTAAACATTCATAGAGCTAGCTAATGGATGATATGACAGTAGAGTTAGTTTATGAAAATAGATTAGCAAGAGTTGTAGTTGATGGTTACAGTAGAGCACCCTTCAATATTGAAGATTGGTGGATTATTATTTGTAGAAACATTGAAAGTAGAGGACTTGTTTTGTACAGATAAAGATTTTGTAGTTGATGCTGGTGCAGTTGTCAGCTTTGGCTTCTTTAAATTCCCTGGCTGGTAATCATCATCAGGTTGGTGTCCATTTGTTGCTGAATTGAGAACATCTGACATGTGCTGTTTTTGCTCTTCGCTTATTCTTTTATAGCACCTAACCCCATCCAAACTCCTATGTCCAGTATTGGACATGATTAGCTGCTCCTCAATGCCATTTTGAAATAACCGTGTGGCATTGGTTACTCTGAGTGAGTGGTTTGTTTTATATCCAGTCACCCCTGCTTCTTTGCAAATTCTATTTACTGTTCCTGCCAAAGTATTATGCCCCACAGGTACTTTGGAATACCAAATATTGTTCTTCAATTTTCGAAGTGGTGACAGGTAAAAACAGGTTGGTCCCGATGGCCGGTGGCTCACATATTTTTGAAACAACTTAACCAGGCATCTACTGGGATTTTCCTTGTTTTCGTAGCAGGTTACTTCTTTTGGCTTTATTTTGCGATGCAGCAATCCCCCTTGGTTATTTTTGGAATAGTTTTCCGTATAAACTAGGCGAGCTGGACCACCGCGGGGAGGACAAATCAGCTCTAATTGTGTGATTTGAAGACTGCGGTGCTCTTCACCACTGCGTAGTGCGAAGTGAATTCCACAGAGAAAGAGCAAAGTGTCTAGTAGCACCTGTGGGGATTTATCTCCTAGTACACCTTTTTCCCAAAGTAGGTTTTCCTCTTCAATAGTGATGGGCTCTGCTTGTTTCCTTCTAAACCAGTAGAGCGCAGACGCTTCATTTCGCCATCCAAAGTCCTCTGAAAGCCAGCAAAAGTGTGGGACTTGAATATGTTTATTTCAGGCCTATTCTGACGAATATATCGAAGTAACCCACAACAGATGTTGTATAAAGTATCGGGAGGATAGCAATCGCCGTTAGCTTTCCTAGCTTCCAGGACAAACTTGCTCAGCCAGTAGTCAAGTTCTCTAGGTAGCGTTATCATGAGATGTGTGGGCCATTCACTGTGTGATACGCAAGTTTTATGCCTGTGAGCACTCCACTCTTTCCAAATATTTACAGCCCAGCTTGTACTTTTGTCTGTATTTTTGGGGACAGAACTCAATTTTGCTTCTTGGAGCTCACTATCACTGACTGGAGTGGCAAAGCGAGATGTAGGCTGATTAAGGGACTCTAGGAAGATGGAGTCAGGTTTCGGGTAGTTTAACTGGGCTAGAAATTTGTCGCAGTCAAAGTGAGACAAAATAGTGTCTAGCTCGTCCTCTTCCATAGCACTTTTTGGTTGCTACAGAAAAAATGGTTGTTATGCGTTTCTTATAGCCTAGAGCCATGGTACAAGTCGGTTGCACCGCTCGGTGCGCGGTCGGTACGGGATTTACACTATCCTCGGGCCTTCGGCCCTCGGTTGTGTAAATCCCATACCGACCTCCACCTCGTGATGTAACCTATACTTATTTATTATATAAAAAGAACAAAACACAGCTAAATAATAATAATTATTAATTAATTAATTAATTATTATTTCAATGACTTTATATACAACCTGTGATTAGGTGATGTAAATAATATTGAAGAAGATGTTATAACTATCAAAATTGGTTGATAGTTACCTCCAATGCTGGAGCTGCCAATGGGTGGGAACACAGAATCTGTTACTAGGATACGATAAGGTTAATATTTCGAAGGTGACAGCGAGGACTAGGAAAACGACAACAGAAGTGTAAAAATTGGTAGGATTGAAACATGAAAATAAATTATTCCAGAATTGCATTTGAAGTGTATTTTTGATATGTATAAAGACAATGTGATGTGTATAAGAGAATATGCATTTCAAAGTCTTGAACTCTATTACAGTATTGATGATTAGTTTTAGAGCAGCAATGAAACTTTATTTGATTAGGAGAGTAACGTGTTTGAGGTACTTGAGAAGGAGATATAATGTGAAATGTCTAAGCAGTCTGAAGGATATTAATGCTACTTTAAGCTGTTACATACAACGCTTTCACACACACACACACACACACACACATACTTGTTCACTGGAAATACTAACACAAGACTTAACATTGTACTTGACGGTCTGGACAAGGATTATCAAATAAGTACAATACTGTTATATAGAACATATAGGTGTTCATTACTGGCCCACTCATTTTTATTTGCCACAATGCTGAATAGCACCTTTTGTATAGGTCTTTCTGGTGGTCTACTACTTTTGCAATTTCCCAATCAATGTCATGATTCTTTTAATTGCATGCTCAGCAATTGCAGATAGATTTGTATCCATTAATTTTACTGCTCTCTTAGTTGTTCTTTTACATGATATTGTAGGGTTCGTCGAGTTTGTCGTATGTACACCATTGTAGGTTTTACATTGTATTTGTTACACCATCCTGTTTTTTTGGATAGATGGAAACTTGTCTTTTGGATGGACCAGTATGCATTTCAGAGTCTTGTGCGGTCTGCTGTGGGTAAAATCTCGCCTAGGTGAAGAGAGGGTTATTTAGCTGCTCTGTGGTCAGAGGCTATCATTGACTACAAAATCCTTTCCTCTCATTTTATGAAATCCCCTGGGTCCATTTCCTCTTTCAACATTAGGAGAGCTAAGCAAGCTGATGAAAATGGTTTCCCCCCCCCCCCCCCCCCCTCCTTCTCTGCAATCTGGTCCTACCTCTCCCTATGCGATTATCTGAGTCTGCCAATTCTGAAGGGGGTAAGATCCTTCTGCCCTAGCCACCTCAAAGAAGCTGTGGGATGTCCCTTTCCAGACCAATGAAATTCTTGTGTCCCTCACCAACCACGTGAACTTGCTTGCAGCTGGTCAAGCCCCTTCCTCGGTGGGTGTATCCTTACCTCTGTGGTGCCAACCTACTTGCCAGCCACAAGAAAAATATAGGACATCGCCGATAGCTGTGGGGAATGTGTTCAGTATCACCAAACTTCTAAGTCTTTTGCCATCACAGTACTGCCTTCTCTACTCTTGCCCCTTCTCAGCTTGGGATGGTTGGGGGGAGGGGTGGGTTGTGAGGCCATCATACATGCAGCTTCATAGCTCCTCTCTGACCGCTGCCATCACTGGACCCTCCTTTTAGACTGTACAAACTCTGGTAATGGAGAAGATAAATGTTGAAGTTATACTATAACAGTTGTCATATATTATTCACATGATTTTACTATTAAGTAGAGCTTATATTATAGTATATATTTTTTGTAAAGTTGTGGACTTAAAAGATAATATTCAAAGTAGCACTAACATTACAAGTAGATATTAATATAGATGCAAACTTGCAATCTTTCTTGTGAACAATGCACATAAATACATGCCGTTGTTGTGTGAAAGTTAAAGGCAAATGAGACTCTTCCACATCGATTATACTGTCTTGGACACAGAAAATAAAGTGAGCAAGTTCAACTGTGAGAACTGTGACAGTGACAAGATCTTAAACAGAAAGGCCATCCATTAGACTATATCATCAGCTACATATACAAAATTGGATTACCTAGGTTTGTGATTGAGCTATCTACAAGCATGCTACTACTACTATTACACAAGTTGTTCTGGCTGGACTAAAGAGTTGCCGTTATTAATGCACCAACTATATATACTCTTCACTCAACAACAAAAGTAAACACTTTTATGGTTAAGCAGAGTAGTTAATCTATACATTTTAAAGCATGTTTACATGGAGTGATTCTAGCTTAGATTACTGTTGCAGCTTCACTTCTCTCAGCATGTTTGTGACCAACAGAGTAACACATATAAGAATTCCAGAACAATTAATTCTATATATTCATATGTCTACTTGTAGTGCAAACTGCATGCATTTTAAAAGATAAACGAGGTGTAAATTATCACAGTGGTCACCATATAAATTATGTTGGCTAGTAAGGAAATATATACTATTATGATAGATATGATAATTCATCATTTCACAATAGCATAAATATCATTAATTTCAAGGAGAGGTTTCATTGCGTATGTACCTTTAAAGTAAATAAGTTAACATACCAGCTTTGCGTGTAAAATTCACACCTACAAAAAGTTTATGTTATAGTTATAAACCAAAATTGAGGTTTGTATGCGATTTATAAATCGCAATACAAACCTAACTAGTGGTGCTTGAGCACAAATGGCGAGCGAGCCTTAAACTACACTATTGTTAAAGCGAGCCTTAAACTACATTATTATTATGAGGTAAAGGGGTTTCAATGTCATACCGCAACAGTTTGAATTGAAAAAGAAGCAACAAAATCAAATCACGTTATTTAAAATTTTCTTTGTGATATTCTTAATAGTAGTTGTAATGCACAATACTTTCACACAACTGAACATACCTACCTTCGTGGTTTGTCTAGTGGACAATGCATTTTTAAGTAAATACTGTTGAGTAGGGCTTATAACTGTGACAAATAGCACATTAATTTACCACCGCCACTAACTCGAATAGAAATGGAGCTCCCATACGATTTTGAGTTTTAACTGCACCCGCAAAACAATTCAAAGCCGTAAACAATTCAATTTCTAAGGTGATACGGGTAATGGTCGCTAAACCGGAGGATTCTGTTTAGTGAAGTTTGGGACAGGGTCGAACGCGGAGCGAACACAAAAATACGGAGGGTCAAAGTACAAAATGACATACATACGTCCATACATATATCTAAACTAGTGGTGTGCTTGAGCACAAATGGCGAGCGAGCCTGATAGTTAGGTAACATAAAATGTTACTATTTTTAGCTTACTTAATGCAAACACTATAATAGCAGTTATGACATTTGATTTCAGCAAACAAATACAAAATCACTCTCTTACCTTATTAATGGTAACTTTTGTAGTATCAAATATCAACCATTCTGATAATCTCAATCACCAGTAACTCTTGAACAAGCTCTCAGCTAAGATAAAAAATAAACCAGTGTTATTATTTGTAATTTTAGCCAACAAATATGGACTTCTGTTTTAGAACGTAGCAACTATAGCCTTAGTTACCAAATAATTTTTTTTATCCTTTGTTCTATGTTGACACTCTACGACAAAGTCGGCAGGAGACATTACCGAGAGGTGTACAGTAATTGCAGCAATTCTAAGGAGCCACGGCTCATAGAATATTTTCATGTGTTGTGCGCTCGACTCCAGTGAACCGGCGAAAGTGATGGAATTAGAGTCAGGAATCAATATCACTGCGTTTTCAGCTAACTTAGTCAAAAAGAACATTCCAGGCCACCCATCTACATTACCGCATTTCAGCTCAATTGGTGAGATAAAATTTACAAAACGGCTTTGTCTCTCCTAAATCTTCTTTCAACCAGCTACTCTTCCACCTTCTTCAACTCAATCATCTCTCTTTTATGTGATATAAACATCCACAAGAATAGTACTAAAACTTTTAAAATAACATATGCAACATATATAACTGCTTTTTTATTGTTCATTATGTTATTGGTTTCTTTCTCACTTTCTCATTTTTGTGATGTTTGTATTAGTTAAGAAAAATGCGATGAATCCATCTTATCTTTCGCATCTGACAGGAAAACCGTGCAAACAACATTCTTGCACCATAGATACTTTAATTAATGCTTGCACGACTCATAAACAAAAAAAAACTAATAAAATGCTAGAAGGGAAGATACTATTAGCCAGAAGGGAGGATACTATCAGTAGTATCCTCCCTTCTGGCATTTAGTATCCTCCCTTCTGGCATTTAGTATCCCTGTGCACTCACTTGAACAACACTATGCTGGATAGAATGCCTACTTCACAATACAAAAAAGGGGTTGGCTATGTTCTAAACCATGATACAATAAGAGGGTACAAGACAATAGAACAGACTATGAGGCTTGAAGAGACACAAAAGAGGAAATGAAGAGTACAAATTACATGAAGAAACAACCAAATTATTATACAAAAATTTTATTGATTGAATGTGTGCATGCCATTAAAAGCTACTGCATTTTCTGTGCCCAGTGAAGCCCTGCCCAATTTTACTGTTCAGAGCATTGTCATTACTATTCAGAGATAGTCAGTCATGTCTTCCTCCTCTACCCTACACTCAGTGTTCAGAATTAAGCCCAGACACTTGTAATGCAATTTTATTTTACTGGAGATAAAGCTAAACCTAACAATTATAAAAAATATTCTACATCATTTATAGCTATTGTATAAAAATACCCAATTAGCTGAATTGTTGAGAATTCTGGCAATGTGTTAGCATTTTTAAAGAATCACAAGTAAACTCAAATTGTCATTTTTACTAAAATATTTTGTATTACTGTTGATAGTAAAATAATGCTTTCTATATTGTGAATGCTTTAATGTTATTGTGAATGTTTAAAAATGTTATCATGAACGGCACTTCAATCGTCTCACGAAGGCAGCAAACTGGCTATATTTTGCTCTAACTGAAGCAACAAAGCGACTTTTCGAAGATCTTGATGATGAGGAGGGGTTAGAGGTGGGAGTTGAAATGGAAGTAAAATCTACCTCTTCAGTAGATGGCAAAGACACAACTTCAACAGACACTTCTTCTCCTGTGGGTATTGCATAGAGATCTGATTCTTGACCATCGTCAGACACACCAATGTCATTTGGCTCCTCTTCAATATGAGGCACAGTTTCTACACCACAGTTTTCCCTTGCTGCGTAGAGAGTCATGACCTCTTCTGCCTGGTGCTGGTTATCATTGACTTGGGGAAGTGTGTTTGGCTTGCTCAAATACTCAGTCTCGATGGTGTGGAGAATGGAAGGGAGATATTTCTCTACCGTATATTTGGCATCATTCTCCCTCCAAGTTGGTCGAGTGTGGAGGGATAGGCCGTCACCCACTTCCAAGTCTGCAATTCTGTAATGAATGGATGGAATAAAGCATCAACATTCAGAAGTGCTTGAAGTACATTTCGAAGGTCTATATGAATAATAATTTTTATTATAAGTAGCCTTCAGCAATGTGTAAATTTCGCTTACCCTCTGAAAGGTGGCTGTCAAGGTGAAGTTTGCGGTAGTTACATCCACCATACTGGACTCGACAGTCTTCTCCAAAGAGCAGCCGACTGCTTACCATGGCATAGAGAATCACACCTCTAATTACAAAATGTATTATATTCAAATGTTGGCTGCAGTGTGATAATATATACTAGTGATGTGCTTGAGCACAAATGGCAAGCGAGCCTAAAACGACACTATTGTTAGACGGTTGATTTGAACTTCTAACACTCAAGTTACTAAAAAAAGTCTGAGTTTTTAAACTAGTGGTGTGCTTGAGCACAAATGGCGAGCGAGCCTTAAACTACACTATTGTTAAACGATTGATTTTAACAACTAACACTCAAGCTACTCGAGTTTATAAATTACGTTTTCGGTAAAGGGGATTCAATGCCACTCCCGCAACTGTTTGAATTGAAAAAGAAGCAACAAAATCAAATCACGTTATTTAAAGTTTTCTTTGTGATATTCTTAATAGTAGTTGTAATGCACAATACTTTCACATAACTGAACATACCTACGCAAGACTTACCTTCGTGGTTTGTCTAGTGGACAATGAATTTTCAATTAAAAGCTGTTGAGCAGGGCTTATAACTGTGACAAATAGCGTATTAACTTACCACTGCCACTAACTCGAATAGAAAAGGAGCTCCCATAAGTTTTTGAGTTTTAACTGCACCCGCAAAACAATTCAAAGTGGTAAACAATTTAATTTCTAAGGTGATACGGGTAATGGTCGCTAAACCGGAGGATTCTGTTTAGTGAAGTTTGGGACGGGGGTCGAACGCGGAGCGAACACAAAAATACGGAGGGTCAAAGTACAAAATGACATACGTACGTCCATACATATATCTAAACTAGTGGTGTGCTTGAGCACAAATGGCGAGCGAGCCTGATGGTTAGGTAACATAAAACGTTACTATGTTTTAGCTTACTTCATGCAAACACTATAATAGCAGTTATGACATTTGATTTCAGCAAACAAATACAAAATCACTCTCTTACCTTATTAATGGTAACTTTTGTGGTATCAAACATCAACCATTCTGATAATCTCAATCACCAGTAACTCTTGAACAAGCTCTCAGCTACGATAAAAAATAAACCAGTGTTATTATTTGTAATTTTAGCCAACAAATATGGAATTACTACTTACATCATTCTTGAGTATTGATAACTTCTGTAGTATCAAATTGAAGTTACTTTGACCATCTGAATTACCTTGAATTCTTGACAACAAGCTCTCACCTACAAAAACAAAAGACAATCAATTTTAGCACACAAATACAAAATTACTTTCTTACCTCATTTTCTTGAGCAGTGGTAACTTTTGTAGTACCAGATTTGAGCCAATCTGACTATTTGAATTTACCACTCACTGTTGACTAGCTCTTAGCTACAAAAAAGAAAGGCCAGAGGTAATTTTGCATATTTAGCTAACAAATATGGAATTGCGTACTTATCTCAGCTTCCCTCGAGAAGTAGTAGCTTCCATAGCATTAATACTACGGTATTCTGACTACCAACGGCTCTTGACAACCAACAACCGGCACTCCGTATCCTCCATAAAACGGCGAAGTTTTGAAATTAAGTCTGGAAAAGGGTCTTCAATGCCATAGTAACCGGTCGAATCAACATTTTGTGTCTTGAAAACAAGCGTTTTAGCAGGAATTTTCTCACACTTTGGAGCTTAAGTATAAAGTAAGGTTTGCTTAATGCTGTAGTTTCAGAATAAACTGGAGTCAAGCCTAAATAGCCGTGTTTTTAAGAGAAAAGAGTTACCCGCGCGCGCGTTTAACGAGCATACGTACCATCCATACATAGATACATATATATAACATATACTCGATTTTGCATTATCCACCCCTAATACTGTCTCGCTCGCTTCGCTCGCTCGCCAATAAACTAGTGGTGTGCTTGAGCACAAATGGCGAGCGAGCCTGATAGTTAGGTAACATAAAACTAAGTATTGTTACGATGTTTTCGCTTAGTTCATGCAAACACTATAATAGCAGTTATATGACCTTTTATTTCAGCAAACAAGTACAAAATCACTCTCTTACTTGATTAATGGTAACTTTGTAGTATCAAGCATCTGCCATTCTGATAATCTCAATCACCAGTAACTCTTGAACAAGCTTTCAGCTACGATAAAAAATAAACCAGTGTTATTATTTGTAATTTTAGCCAACAAATATGGAATTACTACTTACCTCATTCTTGAGTATTGATAACTTCTGTAGTATCAAATTGAAGTTACTTTGACCATTTGAATTACCTTGAATTCTTGACAACAAGCTCTCACCTACAAAAACAAAAGACAATCAATTTTTTAGCACACAAATACAAATTACATTCTTACCTCATTTTCTTGAGCAGTGGTAACTTTTGTAGTACCAAATTTGAGTCCTTCTGACTATTTGAATTTACCAGTCACTGTTGACAACAAGCTCTTAGGTATAAAAAAGAAAGGCCAGAGTTATTTTGCATATTTAGCTAACAAATATGGAATTGCGTACTTACCTCGGCATCCCTCGAGTAGTAGTAGCTTCCTTAGCATTAATACTTTATGTGCTTACATACGCTTTTCAGAAGTAGTGATAGCTCTCTTAGTACTGACTCTACAGGTGGCTCTTGACAACTAGTAACAAGCCGCACTTAGCCTGAAAAAAAGGCGAAGTTTTGAATTTAAATCTGGTAAAGGGTCTTCAATGTCATAGTAACCGATCGAATCAACTTTTTGTTTCTTGAAAAGCAAGCGTTTTCGCAGGAATTTTCTCACACTCTGGATCTTAAGTATAAAGTAAGGATTGCTTAATGCTGTAGTTTTAGAATAAACTGGGGTCAAGCCTAAAAAGCCGTGTTTTTTTGAAGAAAAACCGTTCCCCGCGTGCGCGTTTAAAGGGCATACGTACAATCCATACATACATACATACATATATACATACTAGTGGTGTGCTTGAGCACAAATGGCGAGCGAGCCTGATGTTAGGTAACATAAAACTAAGTATTGTTACTATGTTTTAGCTTAGTTCATGCAAACACTATAATAGCAGTTATGACCTTTTATTTCAGCAAACAAATACAAAATCACTCTCTTACCTGATTAATGGTAACTTTTGTAGTATCAAACATCAACCATTCTGATAATCTCAATCACCAGTAACTCTTGAACAAGCTCTCAGCTACGATAAAAAAATAAACCGGTGTTATTATTTGTAATTTTAGCCAACAAATATGGAATTACTACTTACATCATTCTTGAGTATTGATAACTTCTGTAGTATCAAATTGAAGTTACTTTGACCATCTCTGACAACAAGCTCTCACCTACAAAAACAAAATCAATCAATGTTAGCACACAAATACAAAATTATTTTCTTACCTCATTTTCTTGAGCAGTGGTAACTTTTGTAGTACCAAATTTTAGCCAATCTGACTATTTGAATTTACCAGTCACTGTTGACAAGCTCTTAGCTCAAAAAAGAAAGGCCAGAGTTAATTTTGCATATTTAGCTAACAAATATGGAATTACGTACTTACCTCAGCTTCCCTCGAGAAGTAGTAGCTTACTTAGCATTAATACTACGGCATTCTGACTACCAACAGCTCTTGACAACCAACAACCGGCACTCCGTATCCCCCCATAAAACGGCGAATGAAATTAAGTCTGGAAAAGGGTCTTCAATGCCATAGTAACCGGTCGAATCAACTTTTTGTTTCTAAGCATTTTGCTTAATGCTGTATTTTCAGAATAAACTGGGGTCAAGCCTAAAAAGCCGTGTTTTTTTGGAGAAAAACGTTCCCCGCGCGCACGTTTAAGGGGCATACGTACCATCCCACATACATATATACATACTAGTGGTGTGCTTGAGCACAAATGGCGAGCGAGCCTTAAACTACACTATTGTTAAATTTGATTTTAACAACTAACACTCAAGCTATTAAAATAAAGTCGAGTTTTTAAATTACGTATGAGGTAAAGGGGTTTCAATGTTATAGTAACCGCTCCCGCAACAGTTTGAATTGAAAAAGAAGCAACAAAATCAAATCACGTTATTTAAAATTTTCTTTGTGATATTCTTAATAGTAGTTGTAACGCACAATACTTTCACACAACTGAACATACCTACGCAAGACTTACCTTCGTGGTTCGTCTAGTGGACAATACAAAATGACATACGTACGTCCATATATATAAATAAATAAACAAACATCCCCGATTTTTTCATTTTTACCCCTGTAAGTGTCTCGCTCGCTACGCTCGCTCGCCAATAACATATACCCGATTTTGCATTATCCACCCCTAATACTGTCTCGCTCGCTTCGCTCGCTCGCCAACTAGTGGTGCGCTCGAATAGCGCAAATGCATGGCGAGCGAACAGACTCTTTTTACAGAAAAATAGGACAGAATTTACATCTAATTGTAGTGCACAGTGTAACCCTTTCCATTCTCAGTTAGCATCAGAGAATCTAAAGTATAATATAGCAAAGCAGCATCATGTCTTAGCTAGCATGGATTTTATTTAAAAAAATACTAATCACTTTGGATACATTGGTTATAATATTGGTATGTCAGGTAATGTGTAGTTTATTTAAGCTAATTAGGACTCCCAAAAATTTGATGGCCAACTTTTCCCAATCTGCTGGCAATGGTCTGAGATTGGTTGTATCGTTGTTTATCGTGAATGATGAGGAGGAGGGGGAGTCTAATGAGATACCTATGTTGTACTGTCATCAATAATTTGTTTTCAGCAATTCAAGTGTTGTAGATAAATCAACAATTTGACTTCATACTTTTGGCCAAGCTTTGTAGTCTCCTAGAAATTTCAAACATTGAAATAAATTGAGCTATTTAGCTACATATCTTAATGTGTATTTATTTATTAGCAAAACGAAGTGCTTGATTCAGTAATATTATCTAAAGCTGTATTTGCAAAGCAGTATTTTGGTACCTGCATCAAATACAATTATAAAAAAGTAAGCTTGCACAACTGCGCGGACACAGTTGTTTTCCACAGAACTCTTACGTACTAGCAAAATGGTACAGTATCGCTGTGTTTAAATCATGATTACGACGGGAACCTTAGAAATGGTAAGTATCGTTATTAGCACAAGCACAATTAATTGAGTGAAAGCAAGATACGACTTGTTGCTAAATGTCTGAGTAGTACAAAGTGAATGTGATAGTCACACTAGGTTGGCTACGGGGTTATTCAAGTCCAATAACCCATAAAATTATGTCCTCTGGGAGAACACACATCCTTATACGGTTCACATAAATGATATGTAACCTGAGACCTTGCAGCTAGGAGGTGACTTCAGTCGACATACCACGGACCTGTTAATTGACTCCCGCCCGAGAAGCTTACTACTTTAGCGGTGGGTTTGCGGTCATGCGTCTGGGGTTTTCCCCCCTGCATTCCAATCTAACCACAATTGATGTGCGCCACACCTACCGAGCTGCGACTTCGTAGCCGTAGTACCCCGAATCCCTATGGTAAAAGAACTAGCTAATTTGTTGGTATGGGAAGCCTCTGAACGTTGTTGTGCTTCTAAATTGTAGTTTAAATACAGCTATATCGATCTCGTGACAAAGACTGTAATTAGCTTTGTGGACTATTGTAACTCGTACTTTAATAAATACAATGATGAAGTGCATTATGGTCCCTAATTTGCTTGTATTCTTATTTGGATCAGTTTCTGCTCGTAAGTATTATTATAGCTAGTTGGCTAGTTAAAATTTAGGTATTTTGCTCAGAATATAACTATACCACAAGACTCCAGCATGAGTTTTCGTCAGTGTGTCAACATAACAATAATAGGGGATGTTTTTTTTGAAAATAATGAAACGATACTGTTCATGCTCACTGACAATGAAGGAAATGGAGACATATTGGATGATACTGCTGCAATGGTGTATGTCAACATCATAGACAATGATGGTATGTGTTTAGGTGTCAGGCCATACCTTAAAAGAAGCATAGCCGCTATGGCACATAAAAGATACATGCTCGTTATTGTTCATCAATTAGTTTCATCTATTAATCGTACAGCCTAACCTGGGCTCTTCAATCCACTATCTTTATAACCTATTAGGGGGATAAATTTTTGTTTAACTTTTTTACCATGTTAATTGCATGCTATAATTCATTTGACACGACTGATATGTAATTCTGACTCATATACATTTTCATTATCATACTAAAAGTGAAGTGCCATTTGACTGTAATGTTGACTTGATGTAGACAGCATACAAAAACTCAGCAAATTTCTATGAGTACATTTTAATGGTGCTTTTACCTATAAATGCCTGGTTCTGTATATCAACCAGCACAAATCAAGCCCCATTTCACAACATAATAACGCCCCTTAAATGTAGCTGTGCCTCATTTACCATTTTGCTTGCATAGAATAGGTGTAGGGGCGTAGTCGAACTGACGAGTAAAATCATAGCATAAAAAGAATAGTTTCAAGCTCTATTTTTGTGTACTACTTCAGAAATACAATAATCCTTTCATTCATACTTTGCCACGGCTTGGGACAGTAAGGGGTAAACCCTATGATGATGAGATATTTTTAAATATATTATAGATTATTAACTATGGTTCACGTGCTAAGGTGGATAAATAGAAAAGTTGCAACAAACAACTCATTGTTATAGCATACAGGCAAAGATAAAATTATATCAAGATTTGACTTTCAAGCTCTGCGGTTGCCACTCAGTCCTGCTAGCTATGATGTCCAACATTTGATAGGGCTTTTTCTTGAGACGACATGTACCTCTGATCTAATTTTTAAATTATAGGCCCTAACAACTGTGACCCATTCTACCTCTTTCTTTGTTTCAATCACAAGAAAATGTCGATGCAACCCTAATACATGAAGTACGTTTAGATTGTAGTCATTGAATGAATTATGGGGACAGAGTAATTACCTGCTTCTGCATTGCAGGACTAATTTTGTTGAAGAACTGCAGCAAGATCAGAAGTGACTCTGGCATAGCTATCTGCACACTAAGCACAAACTAACACCACCTCACACAATTTGTGGCTAGCTACCTCCCCTGTGAATACTGCTCTTGAGCCTCATGTACATGCATAATAAACTAATAGTAAACCACAATATTGTTATTAATAAAAATCAAATTACATTTATTGAAAAATGAGGTGGACAGTGCTTGAGAAACTAATTTGTATTGATAATGCAAAATCGAGTATATATTATATGTATATGTGTGTAGATGGTATGTATGCCCCTTAAACACGTGTGCAGGGTCCCTTTTATTCTCCTAAAATACAGCTTTTTAGGCTTGACCCTACTTTCTTCTGATATTACAGCATTAAGCAAGACTTACTTGAAACTTGGGCTCCAAATTGTTAGATGATTCCGGCAAAAAGCTTGTTTTTCAAGTCCTACAATGTTACTACAACTAGTTACTATGACATTGAAAACCCTTTACTAGACTTTTTTTGGGGGGGGGGGGGCTACTAAGTGCCATTCATTGGTTGTCAAGTGCCAGCGGTAGCCAGAATAGCTAAGTATTACTTGGGAGAAGCTTAGATAAGTATGTAGTTCTATATTTGTTAGTTAAAATTACAAAAATAACTCTTGTTTATTTTTTGGTAGAGCTGCGAGCTTGTTCACCATGCTATATACTGTTTTGCGTGAACTAAGAAAATATATTTTAATGCTCACCCCTTGAATATCCTTTGACAAATACTCAAGTCACGAAGAGACTACAACGTAGGTTTTAAGCTGGTATATCCAGTGAATGAGTATGTATAATAGTTTGCTAAAGAATTAATAGCAGTAACTAAATAGCAATAAATTTAACAATAATATTTAACTAACAAAAATTATTATCAGCTAGCATACATATTTAAATTTCAGTCAGACCAGCTCACTCGCCATTTGTACTGAAGTGCATCACTAGTTTCTATGCAAATTAGCTGCCCTTAGTACTATGAGCAACCAATGTACACGCACACTTCACCAATTTATTTATTACTATAATATTTCGAGCTATGGTGGCTCTTCTAGTAGTTTAGAAATGACAAGGAGTGATGAATTAGACCACCAACTTGACCCAACCGATGGCTAAATAAACTGATGAAAGCTACCTTTGACTGGGTTGTAAATGCCAGCCGTTTGACTCGCCTTCAGAATTAGTTCAAGTGTATACAATTTACGAATAAATGTTATTAATAGTAAATTACAAGAACAACTTCAAAGACAGTCGGTGAGCACGAATCAAACTAGTAGAAGTAGTAACCTTCCAAAATGAGAGATGATACCAAAAAATTAATAATAGAGAGAGAAAAGTCCAAATCACAAAGTTTTAGAGAAAGAGAACCAACAACTGAACAAGGAAGAGAAAGCAATCAGTATAAGAAAGTAATTCTAACAGTAATTAGTGTGAGAGACAGAAATACGAATACTAGTGAGTGAATGAAGGCGTGAATTAGTTCAAATGTAATTTAGTATGTATGATCATTAGTTAATTTGGATGCAGTTTTCATACTGCTTGAGGCTTCCACAAGTGAAATGCATAGAAATAAAGAATACAGAAGTGTTAGATGGGGAAGCCTTGTATTATTGACATCATTGAAATGTTTATTGTGATCTATTGTCATTTGTGACATCATGCTTATGAACAGTAGGTTTTGAAAAAATGGAAAAAAATATTAAATAAACGATTTGGGTTATTGTGTCAGTGTGACTGTAATCTCCAATTAAAGTGTATTTCTTAAGTGTGCTGTCACATAGCAATTCCAGGGCACCTTTTGTAGCACACTCCAGCTGAATAGTTGTGCATTAACTACCACATCATGCTCTGCTTGCTCGCCATTTGTACTCAAACACACCACTAGTATTACACGGCTATATAGTGAATCACTTCAATAATTAACAACACCTTGTTTCTCAAAGTTCCTTTTAGTCCACCAAACAATACTATGGTATTTCCTCTTTCTTCAACTACTATTGGAGTAATGTGGGATAATGTCCAGGAAATAGATCAGAATGGAGTCCTTATATCATTCGAAATTTTATATGTTCCTCTTGAGACATTTAATGGAGTGTTGTTTTCGAATAAGGTCAATACATCTGCCTCTAATAGAAGTTTTAACATAACAGGTTTACAAGAATATGTAGAATACAATATATCAGTAAGAGCATATACATCAGTAGGAGCAGGTCCATTCAGTACTACTGTAACAGGAAGAACCTCAGAAGATGGTAAAATGGAACTTGTACATTATAGCTTATTAATTCGTTATTATTCTTATATTTTGTAGTTCCATCTAGCTCACCAAATGTTACTTTAATTTCTTCTTCTACTACAATCACTGTGATGTGGACTGATGTCCGAGAAATAGACAGGAATGGAATTATTGTAGCATTTGAAATTCAATTTATTCCTTTGAATACTTTTGAGGGAGTGTTAGTTCGAGGAATAGTTAATGTACCAGCTTCACGTAGGAGTATAATGTTAAGGGACTTAGAAGAATATGTGCCATACAATATAACTGTGCGAGCACGTACTTCAGTAGGACGAGGACCATATAGCTCAGCTATAACAGAAAGAACATTAGAAGATGGTAGAATATTATTTTATCTATTTTTAAACGCATTTATATTAATTTTTTATTTCTTTTCTAGTACCCTCCAGTTCTCCAAGCAATGTCACAATAATCTCTGTATCATCGACTTCTATTGGAGTAATGTGGGAGAATGTTCCAGAAATAGATGAAAATGGAGTAATAATAGCATTTGAGTTGTTCTACATTCCTCTTGACACATTTAATGGAAGACTAGTTCCAAAACTGGTCAATACACCAGCCTCTAACAGAAATGTTACTCTTAACAATTTAGAAGAGTATGTCTTCTACAATATATCAGTCAGAGCCTATACATCAGTAGGAGCCGGACCATTCAGTCCCTTTATAACACAAAGAACATCAGAAGACAGTAAGTTTTTTTACAAATTCTTATTTATAGTTCAATAAAATTATTATACAATGTGATTTTTCATAATTATTGTGGTAAATCTGTCACAATTACTGTAATGTACAATTGTTAAAAAATAAAGAATAAAAAAAAGTAATGGCTATTAAAAAACAACACATGAAGTCTTTTTAACTTACAAGTCCGTTGCTCACATTATCATTAAAATCAAAGCTGGTTGCTCAATTTAAAAAAAAATAGTTTGTTCTTTTAAGAGATGAAGAATTAATAATATAGATTATAAAAGGACAATCTTACGTTTTGAATAATTTTTTTTGAGTGTTGGTTACAAACTTTTTTATTGCATGAAGCTATGATAAAAATGATTATATAGTAGTGATTAAAGAGATGATTACAACAGTCTTTTATTTCGAAATACTACCATACTTTTATGACTTTGCTATAGTAATCATGTCATTATTTTATTGAATCATTTCTAGTAATGCTATTAGAGCAATAAGAACAAAGTTAATCTAGCTAATACATGAATTATAATTATTTAAACATTTAATTCTCAGATGCACTTTAATTAATATAAAATATTCACAATCGCCATTAAATTGCTATATGCTTTAGTTTCATTATCTCCTCTAGTTTTCTTAAAGTAGTATAGTGTCTTCTCATTACAATACATGCACTGAAATCAGAATAGTCTACTCTTCTATCAGTGCTCAGAAGAAATACAGTTCACAATTGGAATGTGATGTGTTTTTAATTCTGAGTATAGTGTTAACAGATTTATAGCCCGTTACCTGAGCGACCATGCTTGTTGTCGAGTACTATAAATCATATACAGTCTCCGGTATTCCCGTACGAAAATGTATTAGAGGGGAAAAGTTGATTTAGTTCATAGTAACCACCAAAAAGTATAGGAAAATGACCGGAGAGAGCTTTAAATGGAGCTATTTGTTATCAATGAGCTATAAGGTAGTTATAAGCAATAAAAATTTGTTTTTATTGCGATTCACAAATCCACGCCACTCCAACTTCACCTTCATGTCTCGGGATTTATAAATCGCATACAAACCTCCATGTTAGTTTATAACTATTACTAATAAATTGAAGTGTATTCCAATTTTAATGTCTAGCTTATGTTGAGGTGTACTTACTGTTTAACAATGCTGAACATAAAAAATGGGACCTTATGGGGGGACTAAGATTATAATGAACAATTAATGGCATTCTGGATAGCCCTCAATGATAAGTAGGAGTTTTGATAATGCTTGAAGTTGTCTACTTTATTTTACCTCTTGATATAACATTGAGATCCCATGAGATAATATGCTTACTATTCGTTTCATGCCAAACATCCGTCTTCAATGCATTTGTATTCTATGTTATTGTATGAACTAAAATGAGTGCTAGGAATTTTAAAGGATTGAAATATTCCAGGCTAGGAATACGGCTAGGCTGGGTGTCGACTAAGGTAGAAGTGAAATAGGACTATAGTTAGGACTATTAGAAGGTAAACTTAGGGCTCTGGCTAGAATTAGGGTCATTGTTATAAAATAGAATCTAGTGAGCTATGTGACATAATGTATTGACATGAAACTAATAGTAGGCACGTTTCATTTATAGAACAGGCTGTACTCATATAACTCATGATATTTTTGGTTAGCCCTATACTAAAGCCATGGAATAATCGAGAAGGAGTATGATGATAGAGCAGAGAGCATACCCACCTTTCACAAATTTCTAGCTAATGTTGTTGTTGTTGTTTTTAATTACAGAGCTCAAGAACAGTTTAAAGCAATACAATTACTGCGTGTGTATTGTTATAAATTATGCTTTAACTCTGCAGTTCAAATAATTGTGATTTAAAATATAGGTTTATGTCCTCCCAATTTAACCCACATATTGAAATCACATTAAATAGCTGTAATTGTGGTTTGTATGATAATTACTTAGTATCCTGCTATGTGATTACAGAGGTATCATCCTCAAATAAACTAAATACCTGACCACTAGGAGTACAAGCCCTCGCGCTAGTTAGTTAGTTTAAAATGCATAGCTATGGCTGAATTACTTAGTCTTACAGAGTGAGGAAATCGATCACATCATCCTGATGTGGCATTTGAACAACTCATACAGTCCATATCTGATAACCACAGGAATACTTGAACTTTTTAATATGCATGTTACATGAACACCTTAGGGCATACTTTCTGAAATGCAACCAAAGTTACAGAAACCTCCAAATGCAAGTAGACCTGCATTAAAGCTAGAACACACACAACAATTTGAATCGGGCATGGGAAATTTTGTAAGCATGAGTGATTATAATAGGTTAAACAGATGAATTGGTGTGGTTTTATAGCAGCAGTCATAATAGTCTCCACTTTTTCTCTCACTTCTAAACAAACTAAGCCAAAATTAGAAAAATAGTAACCAATTAAATCTTCTTCTTGTCTGAACTCGTCTTCTCTCTAGGCATAAAATTCTGCCATCTTCAAGATATCTTGCTGACAATGTGAATGAATGGATGAATGGCATAAAGGCTTCTGTAATCCTGAAATGCATGTATGCTCAGAGTTAATTGGCAAGTAAGTGAGACAACACAAATGAAAATCAGGGATTACTTTTAAAAAAATTCAGGCGCTGAACTCGACTCCAATAACTGTTAATTTTGGACCCTCTGGATATTCTGTTATTATTTCGTCTTTTAATACTGTTTAAAATGATAATTTGGTAGAAATAGTTAACACATGGTAACTCAATTTTATTGCTATAACATCTCAAATGATACATAATTCAGCGAGCTAGCCAAGCTAGCGAAGCTGAGTCTCAGTCGTGTTCAATTGAGATTTCATATATATATATACTATTGGCGAGCGAGCGTAGCGAGCGAGACACTTACAGGGGTAAAAATGAAAAAATTGGGGATGTTTGTTTATTGGCGAGCGAGCGTAGCGAGCGAGACAGTATTAGGGGTGGATAATACAAAATAGGGTATATGTTATATGTATTTATACCATGGTTGCTGCGGTAACACCCATGGATTAAAAGTGATATTTTCCCGGTGATTTTTCCTGGGGCTATGATATTTTCCTGGTGTGGCGAATTCTGTTTCAGGCCCAAAATTAAAATTCAATTAAAATTCAATTGAAGCACTGCCAGAAAGTTTACTTTAGCAAGTTTACTTTAGCAAGTTTACTTTAGCATTGTAGCTGCCAGCTGTTATCTCCAGATCTAACTCTACCTGGGCTGCTCAGCAGTAAGCAGTAAAGCAGCTAGCTGTGGTAAATTCCTGTGGTATGAGAGCGGCAGGAGAGTTATATGTGGTAGGGCTGGTCCCATATAGGTGGATATGAGAGAGTAGTAGTAGCAGCAACTATGGTATAAAACAGTTGTGCCATGGCAACATGGGGTTATGGAATATCACCGCCCTTATCCCTCGGGCTTCGCCCTCTGGATCGGGACGGTTATATTCCATAACCCCTCGTTGGCCATGGCATATCTATTACTTATTAGGTACTGAACAGAGCCTGATAACTGTTGCCACATAGAAAATGCATTAAACTAAACAGGATGTGGCTTAGGGCAATATTTTTCCATATCACTTGTGTTCATAGTTATTACGTTGGGTTATTACGTCCCCCTAGGTAAATTTCTTGTTACCAAGGTATTGCCATGAGCAGTACCTAATAAATTTATTATCCATTGGATACCCGAGAATATCACTCGTCTGATTGGCGGTATTTAGCTCGTGCCTGCGGCACTCGCGTAAATACTAAGCCAACAGACTCGTGATATTCTCCTGTATCAAATGACTAATGGCTAGCAGAGCGTAGCGACGAGACCTTAGGGTTAACCCACAATCGAAAATCGGGGATGTTTGTTTATTTATTTATTGGCGAGCGAGCGTAGCGAGCGAGAACTTACAGGGGTAACACAATCGAAAATCGGGGATGTTTGTTTATTTATTTATTTATTTGTATATATGTATGGACGTACGTAAGGCATTTTTGTACTTTGACCCTCGCGTTTTTGTGTTAGTTCGGTTGTCGACCCCGTCCCAAACTTCACTAAACAGAATCCTCTGTTTATCGATCAGTACCCGTATCACCCTAGAAATTGAATTGTTTACCGTTTTGAATTCTTTTGCGGGTGCAGTTCAAACTTGAAAACTTACGGGACTTCCATTTCTATTCGAGTTAGTGCGGTGGTAAGTCAATGCGCTCTTTGTCATGGTTATAAGCCGTGCGCAACAGTATTTACTTGAAAATGCATTGTCCACTAGACTACTGCGAAGGTAAGTCTGTGTAGGTGCATGTCCAGTTGTGTCAAAGCATTGTGTGTTACAACCACCTTAGCTAAAGAATATCACAAAGAAAACTTTTAAATAACGTGTATTGTTTTGTTGCTGTTGTTTTTTCCTTCAATTCAAGCAGTTGCAGAGAGTTGTTACTATGGCACTGAAATACCTTTACCCTGTATGCTAAATTTAAAAACTGGACCTTATCAGTAGCTTCAGTGTTAGAAGTCAAAATCATTTATATAAAAATAGTATAGTCTTTAGGCTCGCTCGCCATTTGTGCTCAAGCACACCACTAGTATATATTATGTTTGGACGTATTTATGTCATTTTGGGACGGGGTCGAACGCGGAGCGAACAAAAAATACGGAGGGTCAGTGTTCGCTCCGCGTTCGACCCCGTCCCAATTCACTAAACGGAATCCTCCGGTTTAGCGACCATTACCCGTATCACCTTAGAAATTGAATTGTATACCGCGGGTGCAGTTAAAACGCAAAAACTTTTGGGAGCTCCATTTCTATTCGAGTTTGTCGCTATTTGTCACAGTTATAAGCCCTACTCAACAGCATTAACTTGTAAATTCATTGTCCACTAAAAGAACCACGAAGGTAAGTCTTGCGTAGGTATGTTCAGTTGTGTGAAAGTATTGTGCGTTACAACTACTATTAAGAATGTCACCAAGAAAACTTTAAATAACGTGACTTGATTTTGTTGCTTCTTTTTCAATTCAAACAGTTGCGGCGGTTACTACGGCATCGAAGCCCCTTTACCGCATACGTAATTTAAAAACTCGACTTTATTTTAGTAGCTTGAGTGTTAGTTGTTAAAATCAATCATTGAACAATAGTGTAGTTTAAGGCTCGCTCGCCATTTGTGCTCAAGCACACCACTAGTATATATGTATGTATGGATGGTACGTATGCTCGTTAAACGCGCGCGCGGGGAACGTTTTTCTCCTAAAACACGGCTGTTTAGGCTTGACTCCAGTTTATTCTGAAACTACAGCATTAAGCTAACCTTACTTTATACTTAAGCTCCAAAGTATGAGAGAATTCCAGCTAAAACGCTTGTTTTCAAGACACAAAAAAAAGTTTATTCGACAGGTTACTATGGCATTGAAGACCCTTTTCCAGACTTAATTTCAAAACTTCGCCGTTTTATGGGGGGGATACGAGTGCCGGTTGTTGGTTGTCAAGAGCCGTTGGTAGTCAGAATGCCGTAGTATTAATGCTACGGAAGCTACTACTTCTCGAGGGAAGCTGAGATAAGTAGCAATTCCATATTTGTTAGCTAAATATGCAAAATTAACTCTGGCCTTTCTTTTTTGTAGCTAAGAGCTTGTCAACAGTGACTGGTAAATTCAAATAGTCAGATTGGCTCAAATTTGGTACTACAAAAGTTACCACTGCTCAAGAAAATGAGGTAGAAAGTAATTTTTGTATTTGTGTGTTAAATTGATTGTCTTTTGTTTTTGTAGGTGAGAGCTTGTTGTCAAGAATTCAAAGGTAATTCAATGGTCAAGTAACTTCAATTTATACACAGAAGTTATCAATACTCAAGAATGATGTAGTAGTAATTCCATATTTGTTGGCTAAAATTACAAATAATAACACTGGTTTATTTTTTATCGTAGCTGAGAGCTTGGTTCAAGAGTTACTGGTGATTGAGATTATCAGAATGGTTGATGTTTGATACTACAAAAGTTACCATTAATAAGGTAAGAGAGTGATTTTGTATTTGTTTGCTGAAATCAAATGTCATAACTGCTATTATAGTGTTTGCATGAAGTAAGCTAAAACATAGTAACATTTTATGTTACCTAACTATCAGGCTCGCTCGCCATTTGTGCTCAAGCACACCACTAGTTTGTATATATGTTTGGACGTACGTATGTCATTTTGTACTTTGACCCTCACATTTTTGTGTCAGTTACGTGGTCGACCCCATCCCAAATTGCACTAAACAGAATCCTCTGGTTTATCGATCAGTACTCGTATCATTACCCTAGAAATTGAATTGTTTACCGTTTTGAACTCTTTTGCGGGTGCAGTTAAAACTTGAAAACTTAAGGGACTTCCATTTCTATTCCAGTTAGTGGTGGTGGTAAGTCAATGCGCTCTTTGTCATGGTTATAAGCCGTGCGCAACAGTATTTACTTGAAAATACATTGTCCACTAGACTACCACGAAGGTAAGTCTGTAGGTGCATGTCCATTTGTGTCAAAGCATTGTGTGTTACAACCACTACTTAGCTAAAGAATATCACAAAGAAAACTTTTAAATAGCGTGTATTGTTTTGTTGTTGTTTTTTCCCTTCAATTCAAGCAGTTGCAGAGAGTTGTTACTATGGCACTGAAATTCCTTTACCGTGTATGCGAAATTTAAAAACTGGACCTTATTTTCAGTAGCTTCAGTGTTAGAAGTCAAAATCATTCATATAAAAATAGTATAGTCTTTAGGCTCGCTCGCCATTTGTGCTCAAGCACATCACTAGTATAGGTATGTATGCGTACGTCAAAAATTTTTGCCCGCGCTTCTAATTATGTAAGTTAGGTAAAGCGTTCACAGTTCCAGTATTTTTTCAATTAACGAGCACGGAGAATTCTGCTGCACTGCCTTACGCAACTTTGTTTCAACCAAAAAGTTTATAGCTACTCTCTTCTTGAAACAATTGTGAAGTTTTTGTCAAGCTGCGCTTCTTTGCTACTGCTTTCGAAGTTTATTCAGGTAATTTTGTTATTGTTAACTCTCTTCATGCCTAATCATTGCTATTATTTAGCGATTTCCTTCACAAATCATCTTTACCTATACTCATATATTTACTCGCTCGCCATGCATTTGCGCTATTCGAGCGCACCACTAGTATTTATTGCACGAGTCAGTATAGACTATGAGGATAAATCAAACGTAAGTTATTTTCATGATCTGAAGGCAAGTGAAATACAAGTATGCAAGTCAAGTGTCATTCCCAGATTAAATTGTTTATTGTACATTGGATATTCTCCTAAACAGTAAAATGGTTGTGCTTCAAAGCCTGTCAGGTATATTTCTGCCGCACATCTAAGAATATAGTTGTCCAAAACTTGAATGGGCATATTGAAGAATACATGCTCATGAAGTGTCTACCCATATCATACATGTATGCTGACTCTTGCAATAAGCATTATTTATTATTTCCGATAGTTTCCTTGAGTATTACTGTATCATGCAAGTGTTTAATAATTTACTTTTTTGAATCAATATTATAACGAGCCTAAAGTTAGTGTAGACACAGGAATTAGATTGAATTGTCATCCAGCCCCATGTTGTACGATAAATATATTATATTGCTTATTATGCATTGAATATTGTTTCAAAATGGTAAATATTCAGGGTTATTTCCACCACACAATTAAAATTTCATTTATCCAGAACTACATGTTAATGTACATATTAAAGCGTTCAATATCACAAATTAATATTGAAAATATTGAACACTGGTATGATGCAGAGTACTCAAGAAAAATCACTCTGACAAGTGTAATAAGTGGTTTATTCCAGCTTGATATCTTAACTAAAGTAGTTTGTAATGAGGACCTTAATTCTAAGTATGAAATAGGCCCACCAAAGTCTCTAGGTGCTTCCAGTACACGAGCTGATATTTTAGCAGCTGCTCTAACTTGGTTGGGTAGGCTCCACTAGAGTAAGGTAGCTGTAAAAGCCTGAAAGCTGGTAAGCCAGGCTGGTTGCTATAACTACTAGGGTAATAAGCTTGCTCAATACAGCCAAGAGGTAACACTATGTGATAACTTGAGTTATCTCATGGGTCACTTACCTAAAGATAACATTGTGAAGATATCTAGCTTGGAACATATATTATATAATACTTATTACATGAGTCAGAGTGTGATATGGCGAAATATTTCACGAGCAGTCTAATGTATTTTCACAGCCAGAGGCGAGTGAAAATAAAGCCTGACAGTGAAATATCTTGCCATATCACTCTGGCAAGTGTAATAAGTGGTTTATTCCACACTAGAAGATATCTTTACTACTGTAGTTAGTACTAGTGGAAGGGTAACTCACAGGTAAAGTTGGTTGGGGCTACCCACACCCCCAGCCATGAGTTATCTCATGAGTCACTTACCTACAAATAACCTTGTGAAGATATCTAGCTTGGAATATATTATATATATAAAACTTATTACATGAGTCAGAGTGTGATATGGCAATATATTTCACGAGCAGTCTAATGTATTTTCATGAGCCAGAGGCGAGTGAAAATAAAGCCTGAGAGTGAAATATCTTGCCATATCACTCTGGCAAGTGTAATAAGTGGTTTATTTTACACTAGATGCTACTGTAGTTAGTACTAGTGGAAGGGTAACTCACAGGTGTAGGGGCTACCCACACCCGCAGCCTACATTTTAGCTGCTGCTCAACCCTGTTGAGCAAGGTACACAAGAGGAATGTAGCTGCAAAAACAGAGAAAATTGAAATATTTGGCCCACTTGCTATAACTACAAGGGTAATGAGCTTGCGCAGTATACCATGAAATAACAGCGTGAAATATAGTCAGTTATTTCACAGGTCATGTACCTAAAGATATTATTGTGAAGATATCTGGAGTGGAATATATATATTTATTCCACCCTAGATATCTTCACAATGATATTTTTAGGTACTCGTGAAATATTTCACCATATCACACTCAGACTCATGTAATAAGTAATATTTACTGTGACCCGTGAGATATCTCACGATATCACAAAGTGTCATCTCATGGCTGTATTGCGCAAGCTTATTACCATTGTACTATTCTCTCAAATCACTTCAATATTTTAAGAAACAATTAGCAAAAACAGAATTAGTAATCAATAGCTATTGTTATTTGTACTTTAACCCTTTCATTTTGGGCATGTAAAAATTAATTCTATTGTAAATGTTAATGAATACATCATGGTTATAATATATTGAATCACTTTAATAATTAATAATACCTTGATTCTCAAAGTTCCTTTTAGTCCACCAAACAATACTACGGTATTTCCTCTTTCTTCAACTACTATTGGAGTAATGTGGGATAATGTCCAGGAAATAGATCAGAATGGAGTCCTTATATCATTCGAAATTTTATATGTTCCACTTGAGACATTTAATGGAGTGTTGTTTTCGAATAAGGTCACTACATCTGCCTCTAATAGAAGTTTAAACTTAACAGGTTTACAAGAATATGTAGAGTACAATATATCAGTAAGAGCATATACATCAGTAGGAGCAGGACCATATAGTAATGATGTGACTGTAAGAATGAAAATGGTAAATGTTATATAGTGCATGTTCGTTATAAGTTAACAAAAATTATTTGTAGTTCCCTCCGGCTCCCCAAACAATGTTATCGCACTTGCTTCCTCTCCTACTAGCATAATTGTGATGTGGAATAATGTACAAGAAATAGATCATAATGGGATTCTCATAGCATTTGAAGTTCTCTATGTTCCTTTAAACATATCAGCTGAAAATACAGTCAATGTATCATCCAACAATAGGAGCATTATGCTAACACACTTGCAAGAATATGCAGAGTAGGTACAATATATCAATAAGAGCATTCACTTCAGCAGGAGCAGGTCCATTCAGTACTATTGTAACAGGAAGAACCTCAGAAGATGGTAAAATGATACTAATAAAAATTTAACTTAACAATTCATTTTTGATAATGCATTCTGTAGTTCCCTCAAGCTCACCAAATAATGTTACGGTATTTTCTACTTCTTCTACTACATTCATTGTGATGTGGGCTGATGTCCAAGAAATAGTCAGAAATGTAACTATTATAGCATTTGAAATTCTGTACATTCCTTTGAATACCTTTGAAGGGGTGTTAGTTCAAGGAATGATCAATACATCAGCTTCAAATCGAAATGTTGAGATAAACAGCTTAGAAGAGTATGTACAATACAATATATCTGTACGAGCATACAACTCTATAGGACCAGGACCATTTAGCTCACCAGTAACAGCGAGAACATTAGAAAATGGTAACAATTATTAGGCAGACCAAACTATTTAGTAATTATTCCCTCTGATTTCCCAGTTCCCTCGAGTCCTCCTTTCAATGTTACTATATTATCCATTTCTTCTACTACTATTGGAGTAATGTGGGATGATGTCCAAGAAATAAATCATAATGGAGTCCTTATAACGTTTGAAATTTTATATGTTCCACTTGAGACATTTATTGGAGTGCTGTATTCTACTGTGGTCAATATATCGGCCTCTAATAGAAGTGTAATTCTAACTGGTTTGCAAGAATATGTAGAGTACAATATATCAGTAAGAGCATACACGTCAGTAGGAGCAGGACCGTTCAGTTTAGCAATAAGTGCAAGAACATCAAAAATGGGTATAAAGTGGTCAATATGTGATGAATTCATTGTTCACCAAATGTTTCTGTAGTTCCCTTTAGCTCACCAATTAATGTTACAGTATTTCCTTATTCATCTACTGCAATTGGAGTGATGTGGAGTGATGTCCAAGAGATAGATCGAAATGGAGTAATTGTTGCCTATGAAGTCCTTTATGTTCCTTTGAATCAGTTTAATGGAGTATTAGTTCAAGGAGTAGTCAGTGTGTCAGCTTCAAATAGGAGTACAGTGTTAAGAGGCTTAGAAGAATATGTACAATACAATATATCTGTGCGAGCACGTACTTCAGTAGGACCAGGACCTTATAGCACATCTATAACAGAGAGAACATTACAAAATGGTAGAGTAGTATTCATATATTTTTTTGGTCGCTTATATTAATATTTTTTTTGTATTTATCAGTACCCTCCAGTTCTCCAATCAATGTTACAATAATCGCTGTATCATTGAATTCTATTGAAGTAATGTGGGAGGATGTTCCAGAAATAGACGAAAATGGAGTAATAATAGCATTTGAGATTCTTTACATTCCTCTTGAGACATTTAATGGCAAACTTGTTTCAGAACTGGTCAATACATCTGCGTCCAACAGAACAATTACTTTAAATAACTTAGAAGAGTACGTCTTCTACAATATATCAGTCAGAGCCTATACATCAGTAGGAGTTGGACCATTCAGTCCCTTTATAACACAAAGAACCTCAGAAGATAGTAAGTTCTGTGAGGTTTTAGACCAAAATTATAATATTGTATGTCAACATGCTATATCGTATTCGACTATCATAATTACTGTGGTGTGCAAAAGTAGAACATTTGAACAAAAATGGAATTTTTAAGTACTGTTTTAAATCTAATACTACATAGCGTCTGTACTAATTTATTTAGCTTTAGGATAACAATGATGTTTGAAAAGATTGCAACTGCACAGCAAATAATTTGTTGACATAATCTATATTATAATACTTGTGACCGACCAAGGCATATGGCGAACTAGTTAGCTATCAAATGGTAGTTGAGAGAGGCAGATAAATAGGTGAGCAACTTTTGTGAACTGGCACTGAAAAACAGAGTAAACATATAGCACACTTGTGAAGAAGGCTATAGACCTGGCAAAGCAAATTCATTAGAAGCCAAGTACAACAATAAATGGAAAGAAGATGAGGGTGGCAGAGAAACAGGAAATCATATCTCTGTGATCCACGAAAGTCAATGGAGAGAGAAAGAAAATGGGACCAGGAGAGAGCAGAGAGTGTCTGGGCTCATGGAGAGAAAGAGAAGCAGGGAAATAGAAAGGTTGAGGATAAGGAGAAAAGGTGATGGAGGAAAAATCAATTCAGTAGGGCCAGGACCATATTATAGCACACCTATAGTCCATGAGCCAGACAAAGAATGAGTATCAATTGGGGGTGTAATTCTAACTTTGATTTTTAGTTACCCTGGTGTTTGTAATATCCAAAAATGTGTGATGGACTTGTCACAAAGGTAGCTGATTATGACTATGGATGCAATCTTTCAAAATGGCCGACACGTTCAATAAATATGTATGTATTTATATCGTCACAAAAAAATTCAATTTTTTATGTGACGGTAGGTTTATTTATTTCCATATGTGGGGTAGGATCACGCTGCCACCAGGGAGGATGAGCGCGGAGCAAACTAATGGAAGTATGTGAGATATACTTAAAGACTAATCACCCAGAAGTCTCCCAGGTTGGCACTAGACAGGCCGTAGAGCGGATATCGAGCTTCTTATGTCACTAGTAACCTCTGTCTCAATAGCAACTCTTATACTCAGACTAAAAATCTCCAACAGAACTGTGCTCAGCCAGGGTTTAAATAACTGAGCTGGTGCGTGTGTGGTATGACATAAAGACTAGCATGAAAAGACTACAACATTATGAATGAAAGTGTTAATTATTTAGTTCTTTCAATCCTTCGGATTTCTCAGGGCTACTCTTTTGTTCATTGAATGTGTAAGGCTCCTCACTGTTTCCCCATCCCCAGGCACTCAGATGAGGCTCCGCCTCTTCAGTAGGCTCCTCCTCTTCAGTGGGCTCCTCCTCTTCAGTGGGCTCCTCCGTCTCATTTACCCAGGACTGCCTGCTAAGATTATCTGGATTAGAGTTGTCTGAACCTGGGCAATACACAATATGCAGATTAAACTCCATTAATTTCATCGCAAAACCATGCAGGCGCCGATTGAGGGTCTTGGATGACATCAAGGATGTCAATGCCTGGTGATCTGTCACTACGGTTAATTCTCTCCCATACAGGTATGGCAAGAAATGCTGGACAGTCCGAACAACTGCCAGGGCCTCCAACTCTGTAGCTGAGTACCTCAGTTCTGCTCCTCGAAGCTGCCGACTGTAAAAAGCAACCGGCAGGACATCTTCACCACGCTTGACATTCAGAACACCACCAATTCCTTTTCCACTTGCATCCGTGTGCACTATATACTCATCATTGTGGGAGGGAACATGTAATATAAATTTATTACACAAACTTACAGTGAGATGTGAAAAGGCCTCATCCATTGCTGGGGTCCAGATTAACCTTCCAGGTGCCTTAGATGAGGTAGCAGGTGTCAGCATTGATGAGTACTGGGCAAAATCACTTATAAACTTCCTATAGTAACCAATAGAGCCAAGGAAAGCTCTAAGGTATCTTTTCGATTTGGGTTTGATAAAAATTTTCATTGCAGTAATCCTGTGATCAGGAACTGACAACTTCCCATTTCCAATCAGATGTCCCAGGTATTCTACTTGTTATAAGCCCCATGCACACTTCTCCTTTTTAACAGTAAGACCTGATTCACGCAATACGTGCAACACACTTTTCACATGCCCAACATGTTCCTCCTCAGCGTTTGAAAATATCAGCACATCATCAATATATACTACACTGAAATCTGCACAATTCCTTAATATTTTGGTCATTATACTCTGAAAAATTGCAGGGGCATTTTTCAGTCCAAATGGTAACACCTTAAACCTGAATGTGACCCAAGGTGTAACAAATGCTGTAAGGTCTCCTCTATACATGAAGTATCTAAAGGGATATTCTAATACCTTTTCCGTAAATCCAATTTTGACAAGTAACCAGCCTGGCCAACTTTAGCTAACATCTCTTCTAAAAGAGATATTTGAAACTGTGTTTGGGGTGTTACACTGTTTAGGCTACGGTAGTCAACACAAACTCTAATTGACCCATCTGGCTTGTGGATAGGAACAATAGGTGACCCCCAGGGTGAATCCGATTCTTCAACCCAACCTTCATCAGTCAACTGCCTAACAGCCTGCTCCACCTTGTCTTTCAGTGTCTCCGGGATTCTGTACGGTTTGTGGGATCTTGGCTGTGCATCCTTATTAATCACAACCTTAGCCTCTCCATCCTTGTAAGTCCTACTCTCCCATCTAACACATCCTCAAACTCACATAGTACACCCTATATTGCACTCTTGAACCCAGGTGCAACCTCATCATGCAACTTTACATTTGGCTCCTCAAGTCCAACATCTTCAGCAATCACTGTTACAGAATTCACTTCCTCTTCTCTCTCCACATATCTTTTTGTAGAGTTAACATGGACTGTCTTATTTCTCTTTTTGCTTCCAACCTCTCTCACACGGTAATTGACCTCACTCAGAATTTTTCCACAACATATGGCCCATCCCATGCATCCTCTAGTTTGCCATTTCTACCAGGAATACGGCACCATATTTTATCCCCTACTGACAACTTTCTTATCACCTTTCCCTGATCATAACACTCCTTCCTCTTACTGCTCCATTCTACCATTCAAAACTGCCACATCTCTTAACATTTCCAACCTCTCTGCTAGCTGACACACCCAATCACGCATATTCAACCTCTCAAAATCCTTACACTTCCATCCTGCATATACAATATCCAAAGGTGTTCTCGTATGACGTCCAAAAACTAACTCATAACGACTAAACCCTGTAGACCTACACGGCATCTGGCGCAAAGCAAAAAGAGCAAATGGTATTTGACTAACCCAGTCCTTCCCACTATCATGAGCCTTTTTTAACATGCTTTCAAGTGTGGCATGCATCTGCTCCACCACTCCTTTTGACTGAGGGTGATAAGGGGACGTCTTCACCATCTCTATGCCAAACAACTCAGATAATTCCTTAACAAGTGTGCCTGTAAATTGGGTCCCGTTGTCGGAGAGAAGCTGTAATGTTAACCCCGTTCTTCCAAAAATACTGATCAATGCCTCTGCCAACTTTCAAGGGCACAACATCTGGCCAATGAGTAGCCATACAGATTGTGGTAAGTATGTAGCACATTCTACCCCTCCCTTGGGGCAATGGGCCCACTATGTCCATGGCCACCACTTCAAATGGCTCCATGACTACCAGCCTCTCAATCATGGGAGCCTTTGCCTGGCCTCTCCTATTAAATCTCTGACAAGCTAAACAAGACTGACAAAAATGATGTATATCTGCACTCATATTAGGCCACATGAACCTCTTGCCCAAAATATCGGCAACTTTCCTGGTGCCTATATGTCCACATTTGTCATGGGCTAACTTCAAAAGAGTCGGTCTTCTACATTTTGGCACTACAATCCTTACCACTTCACCCAACACACTATCAACAATAACATGAAGCAGTATTCCTTTGTCCCAACTATATCCACGCTCCCTTAATAAAGCAAGCTTATGACAATACTTCAATGAACAGTCACTCTGTACTTCCTCTATAAACTTTTTCCTGTCGTATTCCCCCTCAATAACACAATCTAACTCAAACTTCTCCTCACACACACCACTTTCCTCACTAATCTCACCTTGACTATCTTCTTTAGTTTGACTATCTTCTCCAATCTCACCATCTTCACAGGCCCGTCTCTGCCATTAAAAAAAGGGTCAGACCGGGAAGTGGGTGTGGTTTCGTCAAAAGTGGTGTAACAAATTAAAAAGTGGCAGTATGCAAGAGTTAAATGTGTAAATATGACAGAAAAAAGGCTACAATAATTTAAGTAAATTTTCCAAAAATTTGCATGCGACGTTCATTTTGGCCAATGAAATCATTAGCAATTTCTTTCATTTCCAGTGCATCTGTCAGTTTAGCACCACACAGAAACGGGCACACACAAAAAAAATTATAGCTATTTGAAATGTTAAAAATACTTAACAATACACTTACAAAAGCAGCCTCATCTTTTTTGGCAGCAACATGATTTAATTTCACAGCTTTTAAGCATAGAAAACAATGTACGCAATCTTCACTTCATTGTAGTGAAGCCAAGTCCACCGATCAAACCAACTAGCTTGAAAACTACGTTCCAAAATTGTCTTCTTCCCAAACTTTCTTTTTGGGAAGTTAAAGACAACGGCTGATGCGGAGATTCCGGTAAATTATCGAGAAGATTCTTCTCGCGACTCGCTATTATAGTCGATGAAGCCATATCAAGACACTCCCGGTGGAAAGACTAGCAACACTTTACCAACAGAGGAAGGTACGATTTTTTGCCGACCTTTACCCGGTAACTTATTAAATGTACACGCCCACCTTTTCCAAAAAAAGGTTCGACCAAGGTCAGACTGGTCGGACCATCTACTACGGCCCTGCTTCAGCATTATTTATAACTTCCTCCTCTAGGTTCAGAGGTCTTACACCACTTATCTGCTCTTCAATCATATTCTGTTTGTCACATGCTTCTTCTTGACAATCTCTCTTGCACATTGCTCTTGTTTGCACTGCATTAACATTTTTCTTTTCTTCCAACACCTGTAATAACATCTTTCTTTTCTTCTCATCTAACAAAGGAAGGGATATCAAGGCCTTCCTCCTAACTCGGCCATACTCACTAATGCCACTTTCTCCTGCAATATTACATCTCCCATTCTAATATTTATCTCAGCCACCTTTCTCACCTTGCCCACTCCATCATAGCCAGTTATCCTGATAGTCTCCTTGGCAATTGCGCTGGTTCAGGTGGCAAGGTATCTCTACAGATCCACTTGGATGCTAGACTCATTCCAGTAGGTTCAGCTGATATTGGATTAAGTTTTGTTCCTTACACTGTCACGTACGATCCCAACGTAAGAGACAGCTTGTACATCTTAATGCACGAGATTCCTCCCAAGCAGACAGTGAACGTGCAGATCACTGTACAAATGGAAAGTCATGCTGAATTGTTTGACCGTTGCTTTTGGCAGACTGACATGTACCTGAGAGACAAGCTGATAGAATACAACTTTGAGAAAATGCGAGTGACTCCATTTTACACTCCAACTGATCCTGTGGCCGATGTTTTGATGATCACAAACGAGCACATCACAAGGAAGGAGTTTGTATTTTGGCAGAAAGTTCTTGAAATAATGAACGTTTCTGTCGATTTCTGGGACACCACAAGATACAACGGCCTTTCAGTGGACAGGAGCACCAATGCTCGTCACCCTGTGACATGGGAAGGGAAGTATACAGGAAAAATGATTGTATATCCTCACTGTCAGCTAGATCTCCTCTACAGTGTGGACATTCCCAAGCATTTTCACGGCACAGAATATCGGGACAGTGTTCTGAAAGAGCTCCATTCCAGCATGCTTCTCTTTCTTACGGAGTCTCCATTTCGAGGTCGAACTTCAGAGAGATATCACGATCGAGGAGATCTTCAAATACTTAGACATCTTGCCGTAGCGGAAGGCACAGTCGGACTTCCAGACGAAGTCACCTACGGCAGCTGGCATTTGTGTCGTCCAGGCACATGTTTTGTGTCTGCTGAGCCATATTTGAAGTGGGAAAAGAAGTATCTTAAAAAGTTAGAGAAGCAACATCCAATGCAAGCCCCAGTAGTTGTTTCTCGTCAGACATCAATTCAACCTGCGGGCAAACTGAATTACACATACGGATCTGTTGACATTCGCAAAATTCCAATATTGCGTTCTTCCAAGTTTGTGGCAGCAGACGGTGTCGGAGGTAGCTCAGTGGACATGAGTCTCGACGATGTCCACCTTACTCCAGCGTGAAATTCCACTTGGAAGCAAGTACGGCCAAGTATTTTTACTAACACTGTTTTCTTTACCACTGATTAATAAAATTCGTTTGATAAAGGCACAGTCTCAGCAGACCATTGAAAATACTCCTGCTTTGTCATTTCTGTCTCCTAATGGTAACGTATTTTCTCTTGCAAAGCTTGCGATGATCTGTATAGCTGACGAAGTTGCAGATAATCTCTATAGCTATTCTGGATTTAGTGAACGTTTGCGAATCTTAGCCACGAACATCGAGCAAAACTCTGAAGCTTTCACTGCCAATGGCGTAGTCATTCTACAAGGACTCGAGCTTATCAATAAAGAAGTCAAGATATGCAAGGGGTCATACTAGCATCGCCCCTTTCATGTCAGATGTAAATCGTCACTCTTAGTCCATTGACCGAATGATGCGCCATTCAGGTGTCAACAGTCAGAACTTAGCAGATTTGCCTCCTCTCCGTGTTCTCCTAAGTTCTGAACTTGTTCATCATCGTAGTCACCAGCATTGGGTCGAGCATGACAGATGGAACTTAATTTGTTAGTGATCAGATATATTTATTATTTATGAGTTTCCTGTTCATATAATTATAGTGAGGCAGAAATTTAATTTATTTTGCTCTAACATTATTAATAATAGTTCAAATTTTTTTCCTCCATATTTGTATTATTTGGAGTTGTTCATAGCTATGTTTTCTGAACATAATATTGTGAGGAAATTGAGGGCATAAATTCTTTCAGGAATTAATAATTAAATTGTGGGCATGTGTGACTAGCATCAAGAGTTAATCATGGCAGTACAGTTGTAATATAATATAGAGTACATTTATTATATAAAAAGAACGAAACACAGCTAAATAATATAATAATACTAGTAATTATTAATTTATTAATTAATTATTAATTATTATTATTATTTTAATGACTTTATATACAACCTGTGAATATGGGATGTAAATGATATAGAAACGTTATAACTATCAAAATTGGTTGATAGTTACCTCCAATGCTGGAGCTGCCAATGGGTGGGAACACAGAATCTGTTACTAGGATACGATAAGGTTAACATTTCGAAGGTGACAGCGAGGACTAGGAAAACGACAACAGAAGTGTAAAAATTGGTAGGATTGAAACATGAAAATAAATTATTCCAGAATTGCATTTGAAGTGTATTTTTGATATGTATAAAGACAATGTGATGTGTATAAGAGAATATGCATTTCAAAGTCTTGAACTCTATTACAGTATTGATGATTAGTTTTAGAGCAGCCATGAAACTTAATTTTAATTATTTGATTAGGAGAGGAACTTGTTTGAGGTACCTGAGAAGGAGATATAATGTGAAATGTCTTAGCAGTCTGAAGGATATTAATGCTACCTACCTGTCAATTGAAGTTTTAGTTAAGGGTACGGGGACGTCAGCACATCAACTACAATTATGCCTGCACACTTGACAACCTTAACTGAGTGTCAAAGCACCTATGGTAGCTTTGTTTATGATAGTAATAAAGCTAAGAGACTGACCTTCCTGATGATCTCACAATAAGCTACTAAACTGCAGCGTCTAGTGCCCCTTTAACGGCATTTATAAGGTAACCAAAAAAAAATTCGGCGTCAAATTCTAGATCTGGAATTTACTTCCAGCCGGCAGGCACCTTACAGTGTCGCCCTACATCAGACAAAAGTCCTGAATTTTTTTGGCGGCACTTGAGTGGCTTTTTTCGGTCTGGGCTTTTGAGTGGCTTCTTTCTGGCTGTGTAATGAATACTTTCTTTGAGATTACAAGACTTTTGAGTCTTCTTTCTGGCTGTGTTGAGATTACAAGTAAGTTTTAGTCACTGTGTAATGCATTTAGGCTAAAGTTTTGAGTGGCTTTTTTTCTGGCTGTGCAGTGAATACTTTCTTTGAGATTTTAGAAACTGTGTAGTGCATTTAGGCTAAAGTCCTTTCATTCTGCTTAACTAAAAGTGCTAGATTTTTCTGAGATTTAGTAATATTTTATCATAAATTAGCAGGAGGCATGGGAAACAAGAAAAACCAGCGGAACCACAGGAACAACCATCGTAGGTCCATGCAGCGAAGGTGGCATGCTTCCAAATTCCAGAAGAAGACTAGTGAGCATATGAAACCGAGGCAGTCATTTAATGGTTGCTTGAAAGGATCCAAAATTGTAAATTTAGACAACCTGCAAGAGTTCATTGATCAACTGATGGCTCATGCTTCGCAGTGCGACAGCCAGATTATTTTAAGTGGTGAGAAAAAGGCTGGGCTTGCATCCATCGTCCGCTATAATGTTCCTTTGATAACATCTAAGAAAGTAATTGGTCCCAATGGTAAATTACGGTGGAAAGCCAATCTTGCAGCAGTTTGGGGTCAAATGTCGACAGGTGGGGGTATTCCAAATTGCATGAAACAATGACCACACTGGGTGTTCCAGTAATGACCCCAAAGAACTTCATAAATACTGAACGTCGTAGCATAGGTCGATGGTGGGAAGAACAGCTGATGGATGTGATGGCAGAGGCTGATAAAGAGGAAAAACGACTTGCTGAGGAACGAGGTGACTACCATCAAGGAGTCCCTGCCATCACGGTCATAGTCGATGGCCATAGCTACAATGCTAAATTTGGAGTTGGTATTATTATTGGACAGATTACTGGAAAACTCCTTCATATTGGAGTTCGTAATAAGTATTGTACAGCTTGCACCCAAGGTGTGCCCCAAGAGAAACATGAATGTTTTAAAAATTGGAGTGAGTCATCTTCCCAAATGGAAAGCAACATCATATTAGAAGGCTTTCAGCAGAAGCAGTTCATGGGGTCAGGTATATGCATTTTATTGGAGACGGCGATAGTAGTGTTCATTCCACGTTAATTCAGTGTGTGCCAGTGTGGGGACGTTTTATAGAAAAGATGGAATGTGCAAATCATGCTTGCAAATGTTATCGGTCCTCTTTTGAAAAGCTTGTTTCAGAGAAACCAGAGTACAAAGGAAAGGGAGGCCTAACTGAGAAGATGCGTCGTCGACTCACTAGTGCTGCTAGCTGTGCTATAAAAATAAGGAGCCAGGAGCCTGATGTTGCTAAGGCAGTGAAGAAGTTAGCGAGTGATCTAATCAATGGCCCGTTTCATTGCTTTGGTCAGCATGAGAAATGCAGCTCTGACTTTTGTCAGACTGGTAAGGAGAAGGAGCAAGAGTCCTCTACGTCAGATGATGATGGAAGTCAGTATAAACAGTCTATTGGAAGTGAAGACCTCCTAAGTAAGTGCCTGCAATCAATGACATAGTAGTAATTATAACAATTGTGATTATTGTCAACATCATTATCAAACATCATCACTGTATATTATTGCTACTATTTTTATTATTATCGTCAACATCATTATTATTTATTATTTATGTTATTATCATCATCAACATCCATTTATTATTATTCATATATTATTATTATTATTGTTATCAATGTAATAGTGACAGTAATTTATAACACATTGTCGTTTCTTGGTTCTATTGACATCATTGTAGAGCAAGAACAGATATGGGAGCAAACCATCAATGACCATCTAGTATAAGACATGCAAGTAGGCACCTAGTCAACTACTCATGCACGATATACAGAATTTAGTTGGTCGACTTGTGTCCAAAGCCAAGCAACTGATTCAAAATTCCACCACAAATCTTGCAGAAAATTGGATGCGAATTAGGTGCAAATTTGATGGTGGGAAGGTGGTCAACAGGATTCAGAGTGGTTCATTTCAGTTCAGGTGTTGTGGTGCTGGACTACAGAAGAATCTTGGCAAAACCTGGGGATTTCTGTGTGGGAAAGAATGACTGGCAACTCAGCGAATGAAGTTTTTGTCAATGCTGCAAATTCTTCTGAGAAGAGAGTCGAAAAAGATGAGAAGCGAAAATCATCACAAAAAGCTAAGGAATGCAGAAGAAAGAGTAAGTATTCTCAAAATGATGATTCAATTGCAGCTCGGAAAAAAAGAAAAAAAGATATACATATTGAGCGAATATACCGAGATGTGATGTGGTGGAAAGAACAGATTCCTAAACTGAAGGACTTCTATTTTTGTGCGTTATTCCCAGAGCTTGCAAGTCCAAGACAGGGGATAGGCTGTATCAGGGAGCCTGAAGTAGCAACCATAACTTATATTGATTAAATACTCTTACCATAATTTATTCATTTCATTGACTCGTATTTGTTTCTTTATTACTATTTATTATATTATTATTATATTGTTGTTGTTATATTTTTGATTTTTTCAGTCTCATCCCCTTGGAATTGAACTGTTATCAATCTGCTAAGTACCTAGAGCATATAGGTGTTCATTACTGGCCCACCCATTCTTATTTGCCACAATGCTGAATAGCATCACCTTTTGTATAGGTCTTTCTGGTGGTCTACTACTTTTGCAATTTCCCAATCAATTTCATGATTCTTTTAATTGCATGCTCAGCAATTGCAGATAGATTTGTATCCATTAATTTTACTGCTCTTAGGTGTTCTTTTACATGATATTGTAGGGTTCGTCAAGTTTGTCGTATGTACACCATTGTAGGTTTTACATTGTATTTGCTACACCATCCTGTTTTTTTGGATAGATGGAAGCTTGTCTTTTGGATGGACCGGTATGCATTTCAGAGTCTTGTGCGGTCTAAATGTAGTTCTATATCAAGGTGATGTAAAATTCTTTTGATGCTCTCAGATATAGATGTTCCACATAAGGTAATGTAACTGTTACTTTTTGAGCATTATCTTCGTTTTTGTGTTACTTTTTATGACTTTTGATTTTTTTAGCCATCCTATTAACGAAAGAATTTGAATATAATTTCCTTTAGATCTGTCATAACATGTAGATCTTCTTTGACTCTGTCCTCATTAGTGCTACAGACCCTTCCTGCTCTGTAATGAGTGTTTTTGTAACAGCGAAACAAAGAGATTTGTTTGTGTGTGTTGTTTTTCTGTACACTTTGTTTATCAAACTGCCATCATTCTTGTACTCAATCTCAGTGTCCAAAAATTGCCAATTTACTATCACATTCTTTCTCAGAAGCTTCTAGTTATTTCCTTCATGACGACAAAAGTGGATTATCAGTTTCTGGAGGTACAGATATAGCTAATAGTTGACCATTACTTTTAGCAAACAAATATTGAATTACTCTTTTACCTCAATTTATCTGAGTAGTGGTAACTTCTGTAGTATCAACTTTAAGCTATTCTGACTACCTGAATCACCAGTAATTCTTGACAACAAGCTCTCAGTTACAAAAAAATTGGCCAGAGTTTTTTGTTCTAATTTTAACTAACAAAATATATGCACTTACCTCAGCTTGGTCTAGTAGTGGTAGCTTTCTTAGTATTACTAATAACTACTAGTGGTTCTTGACAACCAAAAAGCGACACTTAGCAGCCCCCCCCCCCCCCCCCCCTCCCCCACCAAAAAAAAAAAAAGTTTTGAAAATTATGTCTGGTACAGGTATTTCAATGCTTTAGTAACCAGTCGCAGCAACTTTTGGTGACTGGAAAAAAATAATGTTTCTCAGGAATTACCTCACAATTTGGAGCCTAAGTTTAAAGTAAGGCTTTCTTAATGCTGTAGTCAGAAGAAACTGGAATCAAGCCTGCCTGTTGCAAGGAGAAAAAAAGGCACCCACACTCACTCAATGACTATTGGTGTGCTTGTGCACAAATGGTGAGTGAGCCTTGTAAATTTGAACTGCAACTGGATTTAAACTTAAATCTGATAATTGTTGAAATAATACTATTTCTTGTGTCTGAAGTATTGGCTAATAATGACAAAAAATACATTTATTCAATAAACTGCTTTATACACTACTAAGTCCAGTAGCATTTAAACATTACAAGTACAGTGTATATAGCCATCCCTTACATCTATTTTCAGGAGTAATGATAGCTTCTGCAGTACAAATCTGGCTGTTCTTAAGTAAAACACCAGTAGCTCTTGAAAACAGCCTGTGTTTTATATTGAATCTATGGGTAGAAAATGTATACAGCTGTTGATCATTAATTTTAGCTAGCAAATACGAAAGTGCTTTCTTACCTCAATCATTAAATGGTGTGCTGGAGAGAGATTACTGCTGTGGGTAAAATCTCGCCTAGGTGAAGAGAGGGTTATTTAGCTGCTCTGTGGTCAGAGGCTATCATTGACTACAAAATCCTTTCCTCTCATTTTATGAAATCCCCTGGGTCCATTTCCTCTTTCAACATTAGGAGAGCTAAGCAAGTTGACGAAAATGGTCTTCCCCACCCCCCCCCCCCTCCTTCTCTGCAATCTGGTCCTACCTCTCCCTATGCGATTATCTGAGTCTGCCAATTCTGAAGGGGGTAAGATCCTTCTGCCCTAGCCACCTCAAAGAAGCTGTGGGATGTCCCTTTCCAGACCAATGAAATTCTTGTGTCCCTCACCAACCACGTGAACTTGCTTGCAGCTGGTCAAGCCCCTTCCTCGGTGGGTGTATCCTTACCTCTGTGGTGCCAACCTACTTGCCAGCCACAAGAAAAATATAGGACATCGCCGATAGCTGTGGGGAATGTGTTCAGTATCACCAAACTTCTAAGTCTTTTGCCATCACAGTACTGCCTTCTCTACTCTTGCCCCTTCTCAGCTTGGGATGGTTGGGGGGAGGGGTGGGTTGTGAGGCCATCATACATGCAGCTTCATAGCTCCTCTCTGACCGCTGCCATCACTGGACCCTCCTTTTAGACTGTACAAACTCTGGTAATGGAGAAGATAAATGTTGAAGTTATACTATAACAGTTGTCATATATTATTCACATGATTTTACTATTAAGTAGAGCTTATATTATAGTATATATTTTTTGTAAAGTTGTGGACTTAAAAGATAATATTCAAAGTAGCACTAACATTACAAGTAGATATTAATATAGATGCAAACTTGCAATCTTTCTTGTGAACAATGCACATAAATACATGCCGTTGTTGTGTGAAAGTTAAAGGCAAATGAGACTCTTCCACATCGATTATACTGTCTTGGACACAGAAAATAAAGTGAGCAAGTTCAACTATGAGAACTGTGAAAGTGACAAAATCTTAAACAGAAAGGCCATCCATTAGACTATATCATCAGCTACATATACAAAATTGGATTACATAGGTTTGTGATTGAGCTATCTACAAGCATGCTACTACTACTATTACACAAGTTGTTCTGGCTGGACTAAAGAGTTGCCGTTATTAATGCACTTACTATAT
>WLWD01002012.1_pt1:50000-59298 | contig 59298 bp, 34 predicted proteins | sample 6712731 | NCBI WGS metagenome assembly WLWD01 (sample SAMN12718690, study PRJNA576275) | sponge metagenome | isolation source: marine sponge | host: Mycale hentscheli | place: New Zealand: South Island, Marlborough, Capsize Point | collected 2014-11-01 | reverse complement strand
TTACTTGTGTATGCTTTGTGATATGACATTCTTTATGATGTCAAACTTCGTCAGAAGATAGCAGAATTGGAATATTCTTCTTTTCTTCGTCTGATTAACACCCCATTTCCCCAGGAATTCGTGGGTCCTCTACAGCGCAACCCTACTCACGTGATCGACCAGACCTTTCCACGCTTTGCGTTTGGTAAAGGGTCTGGCCCCGCGAGACTAAAAATATGACCCTTAGCTAAGCCACTATAATACAACAACAAGCAGTTGTGAATTGTCTTTGTGAAGATTTTTTTTCTTCATGAATCTACTTCTGAGAATATGTTATGAATTATATTAATCATGTGAACATGATAGTATTACAATAATTGATATAGCTAAGTCATGAGTCAATCTTCCCAGATTCAAGAAATTGCAAGACCTATTCTTGTGACTGAAAACTAAGTCTGTAAAGATTTTTCTGCAAATATGTCAAAATCATCAAATCTTGAAGAATTGTAAATGTAAATGAATCTCAATTGCCTTCTCGCAGATCACTTTTTGAAAATACTTTTACATACTTACCAAATAGCTATTTGCCAGTTTGATGAAGGCCATGTTTTGTATGTATAAACACTTCACCACACAGTGACTCTTCCAGAATAAGGCTGAAGAGCTAGAATATAGCTACCAGTGAATTCCATTGGTATTAAGAAACCAGTACGTATCCGATATTAATTATAGCTATCACATAAGTTTGCCCATATAAATTTGTACAGTAACTGAAATTGGTATATACTTGTAAGTAAGAGATTACTCACATCATCACTCTTGCCATGGAAAAGAAGAATTGAATTTTGGTTGATGACAAATCATGATTATTAAAATTTTATTACGAAAAATGTATGAAATATATAGGTAATACAAAATGTAATATCACTGTTAATTAAAATTAATTTAATTAAACACTGGTATAATGATATCATAGTTAATGAACACAAGGTATCATAAGCAATCAAAAAGTTGTTACATGCTAATTTTATATGAGTGTTTTAGCTAAACATGCGTAACATGTACAAACTAACTTAGCTAAACATATAAATAGATTTCAAACACCATATATTAACGCTTTCGTTCCTGAATTGTTTGGACGCGCGCGGAAAAATCTAATTTTCTACCGCGGAATAGAGCATTGCCGTTTTATTTTTTTAACTCGATGCTGGCTGGGAAAACCCCATAGCAACCATATATCACTAATAGACCAAGAGTTTGGGATTCCCCTCATTTTTTGATTGAGAAAATTGAATAATATTTAAGCCATCTACTAATATTTCAAAAAAAAAAAAATTTTCCCCCCAAAAAATCCACTTTTCCCATCAATAAAAAATAAAATAAAATAGAAATAATATTGTTTGATGCATTTTATACCAATATTATATTAGTTCAACAATAAAATATGTTGTTTGTTGTGTGTGGTGCTGATTGTGATCATGTAGGAGACATCTATGAGTGTCCGTCCACAAGGAAGTATGCCATCGGACGTCGAGCTCAACTACAAAACAATTTCATATACACAAAAACACAAACAACAAAGATATTTGTAATACAAACAACAAATTATTCATGATCCTATATAATTGCAACTTTATGATGTATTGTATGAGGTTTCATACAGGATTTTTGTTTGGGGTGGGGCTCCGAGTGTACTTCGCCACACCCATTTTTTTGAACCTACACTTTGATGCACATCTTTGCATACGAATCTATACTTCACACTGATGATCAGTGTTCGGTCCTATGCACTAAATGGCTCAGTTATGATAGGAACATAATGGGATACAATATCAGACTATAAATAAATGCTTCCTAAATGTTCATTTCTATAGCAAGACAAGCTTACCTCGAACATCTTCTTGACTCCCATTTTCAGTATCAGAGTTGACGGGGTCTGGTCCACCAACCCTGATACAGGGCCTCCTATAGCCCTAGATGTCGTCTCCCTTCTCTCCGCTTGATCCTGAGTCGCTAGAGTCAGCATCAAGCAAGTCTAAAACTTGCACCGCATTGTAATTTCTAGACGCCATCTTCCAAAAAATGACTTTGAAAAAAAATTTTTTTTTGCATAGTTACCGGGGGGTCACACGACACGCTCACTTTTTTCCTATGATGTAATAAGCATTACCTAAGACTGTACGTAATAGAGAGGTCCCCAGTTGAACTGGCGATTTTATAAAAAATGGAGAAGACAGTAAGTCAAACCGCAAAGTCTTGGTCGGCAAAGAAGCGGTTGCTTCAATGTGTTATGGAAGGCTACTGAGCTCAAGCAATTTTTTGCTGCTTCTATACAAAGCTCTGGAGATGACTGGATCCATAAATGAAGCTGCTGTGAAGAAGGTAACTTTTTTTTAAATTCGACGGAGAACCGATGTTGTTTTTTTTGCCGAGGAAGAAATAAACGCAACTGCTGTGAGGTACTGTAGAAGCAGTCCTGGCTGAAAGCTATTTTAGATGCTTCTCCAATGCATTGGGCACCTGTGTATGCAATCTGAAGGTTCTAGCTATAAAGTAACTATTTTTAAAAATTCGGAGTAGTCAATCGGTCTTCACCCGCTTCAAAGCGGGATCCGGAACGAAAGGGTTTAACATAATCTGAGACAATATTTTGACTTTTGCTCTTTGATTGTAAACAGAATATATTTTGGTTAAGTGTCTATTTGTTGAATCAATCGTGTTTACAAAACTTGTAAAAATTAGCATAACAATGTACCATTTGATTGAAGTTTATAAAGCCGCAATGATAATTTTTAGCTAAACAGCTTATGATTCTTGCATAACCAACATTGCTCATTCTAGTTTCACTTGGAAGATATGGGGACCACACCCCACAACACTAAATGTCTGGCCATAAGTTAATAATACTGTTACAGTATTATTAACTTATTGCCAGACATTTATTCTGTATGATGTTTGTATGTTGTTTGTGTGTTAGTTTCAATAGTTGTAGTAGCAGCTGTATTTTATGTATCATTTTTATGTTGCCTAGGTTACTTGTTACAATTTGTGTGAATGTTTGTTCTCTCATTTGATTGGTTACTTTAATAGTTCATTATCATCTCTGTGATTGGTCAGTTTTACATTTTATTTTGTTTTCTTGTGATCCCATTGGCAGTCTATGAAAGGGCTGACCAGGGACAGTCATGAGCTCTGACTCTCTGATTGAGACACTCCCTCTCCATTATCTTTATTTGAATTTATCAAAATTAAGTTAAAACTTGAACTGACAAGGAAATTAGTATAGCATTGTTGGGTGGACCTAGCCAAAGAAGCAGAGGGCCTGACAAGAAGACTTAATGAGCTGTTAAAGCTATATGAAAGTTGCTATTTTAGGCATAATAGTAATTTCAAGTTTGAAATAGCCATGAGCATTACATATGGATAAGTAAAATCTAAAGTTACTATAAGGGACAAAAAGGCAAAAGAAATGATTAGGAAAAGCTAGCACAATGCCAGACTTAAGATTCTATATAGAATAATATCCAACAATTATGAAGATTATATATGTGGTTAATAGTTTAGACTTATTAACAAAATCCATGTGTGTACTATCAGCAGCTATGATATTAGCAGGACTCCTCATAAAGACCAGTTATGTTAGAAACAAATTCCTAATCATGCTGGATAACAGTTCTTGTTTACATTCTGCCAAATGCAAAAAAAAGTTTGGTCTCACGAATTTGGTGGCAGCCAGAGAGAGTCTACTCCACTTCTATGAAAACTTACTATACATTCTATCCGATTCATGTGGTTATAATTCTCTGGCCACTCGGATTATGACTCAGATTCCAGAAGAGGATGACCCAAGTCAACGTCAGAACAAGCTCAATCAAGAAGGTGACTACCAAGCTAGAGGAAGGTGATTTCCAGAGTGCCCTTAGATAGGCCAGCTCAGATTATCATTCATGTCAAAGCCCAGCAAGACAAACATCCAGCACATAACCCCATTGCTGTTATTCCTCCCCCTTCCAATTACACTGCTAAGATAGTGCTATACATTCCTTTCTCAGCTGAGATGGTCCTGAACTTTAAAGATGTATTGTGTATTGCTGGTGATGGCAACTGTAACTTTATACCTATTTTGTGATGGAGGAAATAGTACTTGCCAAAATATGTCCCTTTAGTGTTTTGGAGCTGTGGGTCCACAACTCAAGTTGTGTAGAATAGGGGCCCACTTGGGTATTTCTTTTGACGCTGCCACCGGGGAGAACTCTAGGTAGCCACTCTGCATAGATATCTTTGAGTTAAAATTCTTATTGCAGACTGACATGATACAAGGACTCCAAAAGGTTAAGAGTGACTCAAAACTTTTATAGACATAAATTGGATGAACATAACTTGCACTTGTACGATGAACATTAAACATCACTTATTAATTAATACATAGTCCACATCACAACCACAACACAAATATGCACGAGTTCATGTTCCAGTAGTTAGAATGTTCTCTCGTTCTGAACTTCATGGCTACGTGGGAGTGGCCCCACAGGAGCCTTGTTAGTTGCACTTGATAAGAAGTTAGGGGAGTACACCCTATTGCTGTTGGGTGAAGGCCAAATTGCTATGATACCATTTGCAAAGTTAGGTTTTTGATGAAAATTATAAGCCTATCATATAAATCACTCAAATTATGCTAATTTTATGCTATAACTTTATAGTTTGAAATAGAGAAAGTTTAAATAACTACCACCAGTTTTTAGAATGCATAATATATAGATAGTTAATAAAATGTATTATCACACTTTGCTATTACACTATAGACCCATACTTTCATTTTCAATTATAAAATTAAAGCATTTTGTATAATAATCACGTAATATAATATAATAGACTTATTACATACTCAACTGAAACCTATACTTAGTTATTCAACATTTTGTAGAATTGTGCTTTAATTCTTTTGATTTCTCATCCAAAATGAAGTCAAATATTTTTATAATAATATGTATAGTACTTAATACATGAGCCAGAGTGTGATATGGCGAAATATTTCATGAGCAGGCTAACTTATTTTCACTAAGTTATTTTCAAGGACCAGAGGCAAGTGAAAATAAAGCCTGAGAGTGAAATATCTAGCCATATCAATCTGACAAGTGTAATATGGTTGATTCCATGCTAGATATCTTCACTACCACAGTTTGTTGGTAATTCTTAGTATAAAGTTGGCATACAACCCTCTAGGGGCTTCCCACACCCCCAGCTGATATTTTAGCAGCTGCTTTAACCACGGTTAGGTAGGCCTCACTAGATGAAGGTAGCTGAAAACCTTCAAAACTGGTAAGCCAGACAGGTTGCTATAACTGCTAGGGTAGAGCTTGTGCAATACAACATTGAGATAACACTATGTGATAATGTGAGACACTGGGTCATACCTAAAAATAACATTGCTATCTAGCTTGGAATACATAATATATATAATATTATATAATATAATGTATGTATGTAACAAAAACAAAACTTTGCTTAGGCTTTAATCATTTTCAGCTAGACAAACAATATTTCTTCATAAATATTGGTAGTGTATAAAATATAGATCTAATAAAACAGGAAATATCCAATATTCTAGGTATTACTGGAAGATATTTAAATGGAATTGTGTCCACAATTGTTTATATAAGCTAATGTATCTAAAAGTTCTATGCCAGAGTCAAACTATCGGTACAGATGGTAGATTCACACCTATTGAGAACACAACTGGGGTGAAGTAAGGCTAGGCCTGCCAAATTATTCTTAGGATTTTTTTTATGATAGACATGAATCAGCATATTAGAATATTGCTGCTCTGCTATGACATACAATTATGTCATTTTTAAGTGGCATCTTCAGCTACATGTTCTCAGTTTATTGCATAAGAATTTGTTGTCTGAATATTGTGAAATAATAGGCTATTATTGTAATCATACAGTCAATACACCATTGTGTTTCTGAAGAAAAAGTGGCAAAGGTGGGGTGTGCATGGGGGCGGAAGGGGGGGGGGGGGGTTGTGCTGCAAAAGGTGACAACAGTCATCATTTTTGTATACTCCAGTGTATTGTATTCCATATAATAAACTAATAACAGTTGTGTTCTTATAATGTATGTTAGTGTAGCATACAAAATTATTTGTATGGTGTTACCGCTTAACGGCAGTTCATTTTCTTCGGACGTGACTAGTTTAGTACCAACCCAATTATGTCATTATGTCGGCAATAGTTGAAGTCACGGCTATAAAACTTAGAGAACTCAATATTTGGATGGCTGAGTACAAAACAAATTAGTACTGATGCAAGTTACTGAAATAATTTTAAATTATATGGAAAACTGAAGTGGTCCTCAAGCTATAAAATAATATGCAATTATCAAATGTAATTTGAAATTCATCTAAATTTTATGGATAATTCTCTCATATTAGCTTAGGAAATCAATGTGTGATTTAGAAGAACATTACATTTATGACTTGAAACCAAATAAAGTTTGAGAATATTCTCAGGTGTTCGCTAGAATATGTGTCTTATGAGCTATTATGACTTCAGGTTCCTACCATAAAAAACACACTTATAAACCAAATATCAAAGTCAAAAAAAAAAAATACATGGAGAGTGGAGGCTCCATGAAAATAATTATAATAATTTGCACTTAATGCTTATTTTTCTATCAATGACATCGTGTTAATTATAACTATTAGTAAACTAAAATATCCACATAAATCTCATCAATACACAAATTGATAGAAACTACAATACACAATCAGTACAAAGTGTTGTAAGGAGTATTTTATGTGGAATGTGAGATTAGTTAACAATTGAAGAAGTAATGTATTTTATAGATGATTTAGTTACTCAAAATGACAAATGCGTCTCTGTACTGTTGAATTAGCTTGAATCCAATATAGCCCACTCTTGCTAAGTGGATTGTTTAGACGTATTTCACCACAAGTCTCAGCTGGAATCTGCTTTATCAGTCCCAATGTAGGAACGCCATAATTGGAGGACAGAATCTTGTAAATATCAGCTGTCAAATTCTCTTTTTCATCAATGGATGGACAGGTGCTAGTCGTCCTGACTTCAACCAGTGTACCTTGCAATAAGCAACAAATAAAAATTTCCTTTTAGGTTAATTTCAATATTAACTCAGTTACCAGGGACATAGTTGCAAAATTAGAACAATAATGAGAATTACGAAAGACACACTCTCAATAGTCAAATGAGAATAGAAGTTAATTCTAATTTTTTTTTTAATTTGTCACTTATTTCTTATAAGCATTTTTTATGATTAATTATTAGTATTATTAAAAGTACATAAGTGAAACACATTTGATAAACACAAAAAAATATTTTAAAGCATGGTAATGATATAATATAATTATACTATACTCCTAACATTTCAAAAAAAATGAATTCTTCAAATAGCTTATCGCTAATTAAGTTACCATAACAATGAAGAAACTACGAAAAGTTAAACCATTAAGAACCCTTAATTGCGGAAATTTCAGTCCTTGTTCAACTACTTCTATACATCATAAGACATATTCACAAAAATATATTACAAATTTAATACTTATTATCAATAATGCATAAAATAAGACATTATTCTAAATATAATTAAAATGTGGTTTTAGTCTATAATGTTAAACATAATTAATTGCATGGAGGAAAAGCTGGAATATAAGAACAAAATTATTCTTTTATTATAAGAAGCACTCTCACTATTTTATAGTTTTATCCTACTTCTCAAAGAAACAATAGTATTGCCCTCTCTATCTCAATTTGTCTATTTATTTCCATATTGTAGTTCAAAAAAAGTCCATGATAAGTGAAATGCATCTTATGTCAGCAAGGTGCTAAAACAATTGAAATGACATAAAATACTGTACTACATACTCCTGACATCTTTAATATTTATGTCTTCAATTTCAATTGATTGGTCACTAATTAAGGTATTCAAGAAAACTATAAAATAAATATGAAAACTAAAGTAAAGATATCTCACAATTCATCTTATATTCAATAGCTACTATAATGAATCCAATGAGCCCTCTAACCTCCTGTTTCTGCTAATGATGGTGTGGGAGTACCTATTATCAAACACAAAAATATCTCATATAATTCTAAACATGATAGGATAATGTATCCTTAGATTATAGTACTTCCAGCTTAAAATAGGGCTCTGGGGAATTGTATACAGAAATACTAAATAATAACTATGATTATTGAAGTATGTATGATGGTTGCTACTCAACAGATACATGAAGTGGGAGTTTAAATGAGTATTAAAGCCAGAAAAAGTGAAATATATGGCGAGACACATGGAATGCTTAATAAAAAGTGCTAAAAGCCGGACAGAAAATTTGTGCTTAACAGAAAGCAGTGATTAACAACAAAGGGCTTTTAACACATGTTTATGGTATTTCGTCTTTTAGAATTTTAGTACCGGAATTATATTAAAAATTAATGTATTTGTAAGAACTATTATGAGGTACAAAAATCTCAAATGTGTGGAGAATACACGATTATGCAAGTCACCTACGTAGTAGACAAAATTAGTGCCTCATTCCCCTTGAATAATACTAATGATTATATTGTGGAAAGATAATTTAAATGAATAAATTTGTAATAAAATTTTCATGATAAAAAGTTAAATTCAAAATATTTCTAGTAGAAGTGAAATAAATCTGATGTATGCCAAGTGCCAATGTGATAGAAATACTGTAGTATATAATTATTATTAATGTTTTTAATCATTTCTTTTATGTATTAAAATAAACTATGAAATGGATTGTAATTAAGAATTTTTTATACTGATTGCACCATAATTCAGTTATTGCAAGCACACCACTAGTATACTAATTTATGGGTACATTCATCACATGTATGATTCCAGCACAGTAGAAAAAATGGGAAAAACAACGGGAGATTGTTAGACTGGTTTAACAAGATCACTATCCATATCTATATAAGTCTTAATAATAGGACAAACTAATTGACATAATGTTAACTTACGGTCGGCATCAATAATTGTCACAGTTATGCCTTCAAAGGAAAAGAGATCTAAATTAAAACTATTTGATATAGTCAAATTGTATGTTTCATTCTTCTCTTGAGCTACTCCATCAATGACATGTTGGATTGACAGCATTTGAAAACTTGTACCATGAGAATATGACAAGAACTCTTCCATTGTTAGTACCACTCACATTGAAGTCGCTACCCATTACTATATACAAACACACACATTCACAAAAAAAACGTTCAATAATTCAGTAGGATTTTCTCATACTAGATTGGGAAACTGTAAATCT